>Ga0315280_10002155_pt1 | contig 32293 bp, 30 predicted proteins | sample YL17G06_40_MG_FD_203697 | JGI IMG/M metagenome (GOLD analysis project Ga0315280, IMG submission 203697) | Sediment microbial communities from Yellowstone Lake, YNP, Wyoming, USA - YL17G06_40 | ecosystem: Environmental > Aquatic > Freshwater > Lake > Sediment | place: USA: Wyoming | collected... | reverse complement strand
AAGTCACCTATGTCGCCATATTCGTGTGGGTGCATTAGACCGAATTCGTGGCCGACTTCATGGATGATAGTCTGAGTGAATCCTTCACCCTTCCCCGGCTGTGGCGGATCGACCTGATCACCCCGAGCAAACTCCCATTGGTTGAAAGAAATGAAAACGGATTCTTCGAGCGCAATTCCAAGAAGCGCTCCGGTCTCCCAGTCAGTCTTCCCGATCGACCATTTGTAAGTATACGTGAAATACGTTTCGCCGCCAAAAGCGAAAGCGAAGACAGGAATCGTAATCGTATCCGGACCAATGCGGGCTCTTGGCTCAAATGACGCCATATTCTCCAATATGTATCGATAGATCGGTCTGAGGTCAACAACCCCATAGCGCTCAGGCGAACCGAAAATGCTGCCTTGAATCCATGAATCAGTGTACTTATAGTGCGACCTGATCAACTCGTGCAACTGCTGAGTGACTTCTGGGAAGCTAAGGTTCACGGTGACTGCTGAGTAGGGCACCAGATCTTTGAAAGCCGACGCGACCATCTCCTTATTCACAGTACCTTGTATCGCCACTCTCGCCTTCTCTGCAGAATCGCGGTCATCAAGTACAAATATATCGATCTGGTAGTTTGGCGAGTACCGTGGATAGTAGACGAAGTTCGGCGCAATGAAGTTGTAAGTCGCTTGCGAAATGTAGTCGGCCAAGTACTCCGTGATCCACTGCTTCCCGAAAGTTGAGGAGAGATCGAAGTTGTTGTCACCCAAAGCCACCTGCAGCGGGAGGTCCTCCCACTCTGAGTTGAAAACCGGGCCCGCACTCAGGTCTACGAACCATAATCTGTGATGGCCACCCCATGCGTTCATGAAATCTCGGTACCTTGATGCGTAGCCGAGATCCACGTCCATGTGCGACATACCATAATAGTGGGGAGTCGACTTTGGAAGCTGATCCCCGTTTGTTCTCTTGAAAGCTTGAACGTCTGACCAAGAGACTGAAGGAAGCTCTGGCAAATAGGCGACGATTATCGTCCACCCGGCGTCAGGATACCCACCAATGTCTTGCGAATGATTCCACAACCAATCTTCAACCGAGTTTGCGTCGTAAACTACGTAATCGATTGCGGTGGGCACGGAAACGTAGTAGTCTCTGTTGTTCTTGTCCACTTGATATTGTCCGAACCAAGGATTCTTCCCGTGGACTTTCTTCTCAATTGAGCGCAGATAGCTAACGAGATCGTCTTTGAAGAGGCTTGAGGCGAAGCTGCAACTATACTTCGGCCGGAAGACAACACCAGTACTGTTCCCACTTGTAAGATCGATATTGGTGATCGAGTTCGGCAGATTCTTGTAAGATCCGCTCCACGAAAGGTATGTAGTATCAACCTCCTGTTCGTTGAATCCGACCAAGACAACTTTGACCGGTATACTCACCGAGCGGCCGACGTTGACGGACGCCCCTGCCCGAGGAATACCCACAAAACCGGGCACCAACAGACTCAAAGTCAGAACGAGCATGACTATGCGCGAAGGCCAGAAAGGAACTGTCATATCTGAAGCACGTTTTGCTGTACGTCACCGTATCTTCAAAAAACCTCCCATTTATAACGGAAGAACGCCAGACAAATGGTTGCCTACTATCCTTCTCGTGACACCGAATCCGAAGAGCGAATTTGTGTCTAGTTCCATTCTAGTCTTGGTCTCTAGCATCGTTCTCAGCGAACCCTTGTGAGCGGGTAGAAAGCGCGGAGCAACCTCCGCAACCGCGTGGGAAGCGAACGGTCCCTTGACCTTCCCGGCAACTATCTACTTCGCATCAAATGATCAGGGAGATCATGTTTCATTAGGTCGGACATGAGTAAGTAGTATGACTTGGAGGAGAGTGTCTTGTTGTCGAACCTTCGATTGTCAGATAGGGGCGCCTGCGAATTACCCGTAATGGGGTCTTGGGGAGCCGTAAAGCACTTGCAGTACAAAAAGAACATACTATCACGGTTTTGATATGTCTGTCCCCAAGGCGGTGTTCGGTGACGATTCTACCCATCGATTCCGGCCGATACGGTTCACCCGAAATGAGACAGATCTTCGACGAGGAGAACAGACTGCAGTGCATGCTCAACGTGGAGGCAGCCCTCGCGCGCGCGCAAGCACGGGTTGGAGATATTCCTCAGAAGGATGCTGCGACGATCGCGAAGAAAGCGTCGATCCGAAATGTCAGACTTGAGCGCGTGAAACAGATTGAGGCAAGAACGAAGCATGAGACCGCCGCGATTGTTGAAGCTCTATCCGAGGCCTGTGGTAAGAGCGGTCAGTATGTCCACATGGGGGCAACCTCAAGTGACATATTGGACACCGCTACGGCACTGCAAGTCAGGGACGCTCTAGAGCTGATTTTGAAGCGGGTTGACCAGCTTGAACACATTCTTCTCACGCTGGTGGAGAAATACTCGGACATTGTTTGCGTTGGCAGAACGCATGGCCAGCACGCGTTGCCGATGACTCTCGGGCTCAAGTTCGCAGTTTGGATGCGAGAGATCTCAAGACACATCTCACGACTTCGAGAGTGTGCGCCACGTGTGGTAGTTGGTAAGTTGGCCGGAGCAGTTGGCACGATGGCAGGTCTGGGCGACCACGCCCTCGAGATTCAGCGCTTGGTGATGGAGAACTTGAGACTTGGAACACCTGAAGTTACGACACAGATAGTCCAGAGGGACAGGTATGCTGAACTCGTTTGCACGCTTGCGAACCTTGCCAGTTCGATCGACAAGTTCTCTACTGAGATCCGGAACCTGCAACGCACAGAGATCGACGAGGCACGAGAACCGTTTGATATCAAGTCTCAGATAGGTAGCTCTGCGATGCCCCACAAGATGAATCCCAAGATCTCTGAGAACATCTCAAGCGTTGCGAAGATCGTTCGAAGCCTTGTTCAACCATCTCTCGAGTCAGTGGTCACCTGGCATGAGAGAGACCTGACACAGTCCGCGGCCGAGCGTTTCACGATTCCTGAGGCGTTCATACTCACGGAGCACATGCTCGCCAGCATCAACAAGGTCCTCTTGGGCCTTTGGGTTTCACCCGATCGAATGACCAGAAACCTCAACCTCACTGGAGGCATGGAATTGTCCGAGGCGCTGGTAAGCGCGCTCGTGAGGAAGGGCATGCAGAAGCCCAGAGCCTTCAAGCTGATGAGAGCAATTTCGATTGAAAGCACCACTCGCCATAGATCGTTCCAAGACCTTGTTCAGGAGAACACTGAGGTTACCAAGTTGCTGACCAGAAGCGAGTTGGAGTCCGTCTTCGATCCTCGAAACTACCTAGGAAAGACGAAAGAACTCATTCGCTTGGCTACTGAGAAGACCAGACAGGAGCGTCGCTCGCGAGGGTTAACAGCCTAACCCGTCGCCTCATCACTGTTCGAGTATTCTGTCAGGAGACTTTGTTCCGTTTCGTCACGAATTGACCTGAGTTCCTCCCATTCTTCAGACTTGATCAGTCCGCCCGCCTGCTCCTTGATCTTCTTCGCCAATCTGGTTCCAATAAGCGGAACAGTGGCTAGCTCTGACGGCGAGGCCTTACGTATATCTTCAATGACCTTGAATCCTGCATTGTGCAATGCTCGGGCTCTGACTCGACCTACTCCCTGAAGGCTCAGCAGAGGTATCACGTCGGCCTTGGTACCCTTCTCCACTCTGAGTCTCAGCTGCCTGAGCGGTTTACGGAGGTCCTTGTGCCCGAAGAGTTCCGCAAGCTCGTACGCAGAGTAGAGCAGCCAGTCAGAAATCTGCACCAACCTCATGAGGTCTCCTGGCTCGACTCTATGTGCCTTCAGTATCGCATCCTCGGAGGTTTCCTCGATCCAATCCAGAAGAACCGCAGCTGTCTTGACCTCCGACAAGAAATCCTCGTAGCCAGGATCAAACGATCCTAGAAGCTCGTCAGGGATCTCACACATGAACTGCTCGGCTCTCTCAGCTGCCATTGCAGCCAGCTTCTCATCATCACCACGCCTCGGGTAGACCCGAGGCGCGATGTCCGGGGTGCGAGCAATTAGGTGCAGATAGCTGAAGTCCGTGGGGTTCGTTGCCCTCCGGTAGAGACCGTCTCTGATTATCACAGCGGAGACGGGGTCTATGTAGAGCTCAGAAACTCTTCGTCCAAACCTTGTTGCGACGAGTTCTCGCTTGTCGTATGCGATCATCTCCTCTTTGGCGAGGTACTTCAGTATGTCCGCCAAACGTGAGCCGATGGCTCGCGGCCCATATTGGTAGGCGTAGAATGTGCTTGAGAAGAAGTCGCGTAGTCCCTCGTCTGAGTGCGCGAAGCCTGTCGCGATCGTTGACAGCACGTGCGGGCGCAGAACCTTCTCGACACCGAGCTTCGACCAAAGGCGTTCCGGTTCCGCAAGCACATAATTCTCAAGGAGAGCATCCCGCTCCTCATCGGTCTGCGCGATGAGGACCGCTTCCCCATATTCATCGTACTTAGGCCGTCCTGCGCGACCACAGTTGTGGACCACGAAATTCGATGCCAAGTAGGTTTCCGTTCCGTCGACAGCTAGATTGTACACTTTGGCTGGCTTCGAAAGCCTGCTCGTGGTGACTTTAGTGACTTTGATCCAAGTTGTGGGCTTTTCCGTCTCAGCTACGCGATACCTAGACAGCTGATGATACCGGCTGTAACGAACGAGAGGTATTCTCATCTTGACAGGCTTAACCCAACGTCGAAAGCGTCGGATATCTGCAATTGCACGAATTGTGACTCTATAGACCGGGTTAGAGAAGATCTTTTGCTTGCCACCGATGGTAACATGCTGAATGCGCATGTCCTTTACGACCGCGCTCATTACTCCTAACCTGAGCAGAAGGTCATGAAGACCCTCTGCGAAGCTCTCGCTACCTGTGGCGATCACGATCGCTCTCACCATGGTCCGCTTACCCCTAGGATACTTCGTTTCGGAGTAAGAGCCGTCTCCGTCAAACACGCCTGCAAGATATGCACCAATGAGTCTGCGCGGAAATCGAAGCATGAAACTCGGGACAAATAGCTGGAGGGATTTGCTTCCAAATGGAATTCCGAATTGCGAGATCACTTGGGACAGAAGGTTAGAGCCGACCTCGACGGCAAAGTGCTTCGTCTGCCTAGTGTAGATGTGAGGTTCGAGACCAAGCTTTCGTAGGACTGAGACGGTTTCTCGCACTATTCGTGGGTTCTCGTTGAACACTCGGATATGACAATAGGCGCCTCTTTGAGGCGTCGAGCATTTTCGGAGATGCCCATCAGAAGCCACAATCCCGACAAGCCACATTAGGTCTTCATTGAGCAGCTGTCCGATGTGGATTGGCTTGCCCCACTTGGACTTGACCGACTTGATTTGAGATGCAGTTCTTTGCCTATCGAATCCGAGTAACTCACACATGGTCAGCAATACCTTCAGAGGTGGATTCTTTCTGCCTGACCGATAGTCTTGAAAGGTCTTCGGCTTCACTCCAAGTCTATTGGCGATGTCTTTCAGCTTCCAAGGAAGAGATCTCCCGTTGAACAAGCCGATCGGGTTCACCACATACGTGGCATCTGTTGGCAAGAAGTCCAACCAGTACACGGGTCGGTCGAGTGTTGGGATGTTCCTCGCATAAGCAACTTGGTCTCCGACTCGGATGTCTCGAAGCGGAGTCCACGTGGAAGAACCACGAGGTCCCATTGTCAGAACCGGATGTTCCGGGGTGGCCACCAAACGTTTTCCGATATTGGTGTCAACCTCGACAAGCTCATTCGTCTCCCTCTCGAAGTAGTCATGGATTGACCTTCCTTCCAAGCTGTGTGCGCTTGTTATGGAGAGCACTTTGGCTTTCGAACGATTGCAGACGAGTTCTCCAATCGTAGACACGGACCCATCCTGCAAGGTTACGGGTGCATCATGGGGCAAGCAGAATTGCTTGTACTCCAGTACCGAGATCGGGTACCTTCCATATCCCGCCTCGTATCGTTCATGGCTTGTGATCACGACGAGGCGTGCGGGAAGGTTGACACCAGCAGCCAACGTTGGCGTTGCAGCGAGGATCTTGATCTTGCCTTCCCTGAACGCATCCTCGATAATTCTTCTATGTGCCGAGTGAAGTCCAGCATGGTGGAAACCCGCCCCCTGAGCGACCTGATCCGCGAGCATCTCACCGAGCTGCGTCTTCTCGCCGCTTGTCCTAATCTTGTGGGCAACCAACTCTGAAGCGCGTTTCTCTCGTGGCGAGGTCACTTTGCTGAGGACAGCGGCAGCTCTTTTCCCGGTCTGTACGGCGGATCTGCGCGTCTCAGTGAACAAGAGCGCTTGGCCGCCTTCATGGAGCGTATGCAATGCAATGTCCATGATTGGGTTGCCTGTGAATGGATGGATTGTCTTGGAAGATCCGTCCTTGAAATGGATCTCGTTTTGACAGTAAACGCCCTCCTTCAGTGGAACAGGTCTCCACTCCGTCGTGATGGCTGATGCTCCGATCCAGTCTGCTACTTCCGCTGCGTTTCTGACCGTAGCGCTCAGCGCTAGCAGCTGTATGTTCGGGTTCAGCTTCCTCAGTCGCGTTATGACAACCTCAAGAGTGGGTCCCCTCGCAGCCTCGTTAAGGAGATGTACCTCGTCGGCAACGACTAGTGCAATGTCTGAGATCCACTTCGCCTTGTGACGCAGCAGGGAGTCTGCTTTCTCATTCGTCGCGATCACAACATCAAAGTTGCCAAGACGCTCGTCGGAGCGATCATAGTCGCCACTTGTTATCGCTATCCTGACCTTGTGACCGTCCGGCTTCTTGACATCGGAGTACCTCTGGAAGTCGTCATATTTCTCGCTTGCAAGAGCTCTGAGAGGAGTCAAGTACAGCGCTTTGCCTTGTCCTTCTGTGACCTTCTTCAGAATAGCAAGCTCGGCTACGAGGGTCTTCCCTGATGCTGTTGGGCTTGCGAGGACGATGTTCTTGCCAAGCAATGCGCCTGCGGCTATGGCGTCCGCTTGCGGCGGATAGAGCTCATCGTATCCCTTCTCGGTGAGGATGCGTTTGATCTGATCCGCGATTGGTAGTTCTTCGACCCTCAATGGACAGGGGCTTCCTTGCTTCAGGCGGCAGTTCGCTTCAAATGACCGGGCTTGGGCGAGTATAGGATTCCGTCTCTGACGAGTTGGTTGACTAGGGTCTGCACCTCTCCTTCGGATAGTCCTGCTGTCTTCGAGAGTTCCTCGTAGAGCTTCGACTCTTGAACGGCTCCGGTTTCACGTTCCATGGTGGCCACTGTGCTGAGAATCGTCTGCATTCGGTCACGTAGGCTCTTGGGTTTCCCAGTCATTATTGTGTCGATGTCCACTTTGCCCGTGCTCGTGTCGATTCCGACGTGTTGTAGCGAGATCGTCATCAGCCTGATGATCGCGTCGGTGTCCTCCACGGTGACCTTGTCTCTCAGGAATGATCGCGCTCGACACTCTGACAACCTGACGAGCGCTTCGAGCTGTCGTGGGGTAATTGCGATCGGTGAGTCGGCGGTGGTCGATGTCGACCGCATTCTGAGGTAGAAGTCTCTCAGCGCGTTCGAAGCCTCTTCGGTGAGGACCGGGTTTACTCCGCGAGCGTAGCTGACGTACTTCCTGAACATCTGCGGAGTCAGTGGTACCTCTTGAGGCGGCGCTCCGACCCTGTGCAGGGTGAGGATGTGCTCTGACATCCTAGTGTCCACCTCAACATCGGGAGCGTCTCGCATGATGAAGATCAGATCAAATCTTGAAAGGATCGTGACGGGGAGGTTGATGTTCTCCGTGATGTTCTTGTAGGGTTCATATCTTCCAAGCGCCGGGTTCGCGGCTGCGAGAACTGATGCTCGAGCATTCAAGGTTGCCACGATGCCTCCCTTTGCTATGCTGACGGTCTGCTGCTCCATCGCTTCGTGGATCGCGACTCGATCATCGGGCCTCATCTTGTCGATCTCGTCTATCGAACAGACACCCTTGTCGGCGAGGACGAGGGCGCCTGCCTCGAGCACTAGGCCTCCAGATTTCTCACGTACAACTGCAGCAGTCAAACCTGCTGCGGTAGATCCCCTTCCGCTCGTGTAGAGGCCTCTCGGCGCGACGCGCGCCACGTATTGGAGAAGTTGGCTTTTCGCCGTGTTGTGAGAGATGATTCCGTTGGCGATGAATCTATGGCTTTTTGGTATTTCTATGTCGTACACGTCCTGCGGCGGGTGCTTCAGGATCTTCACCACGCGTTCGCTACGTTGCCCATGCACGCGCTGGAAGCTCTCTGCTGACACCACAAGCTTGGCCAAGCGCGTGCGCTTCTTCTTGGACGCGAAACCAATGGACTTGGCGAACTTGATGATGTCCTCACCTCGCCGAATGAGGAGGTTGTCCTCTATGATTCTAGAATGGATGCCAAAGCGTAGCAGTAGAATCTGCGTATCTCTGAGCAGCTCGACGTCTTTGGCCTTGAGAGTTATGGCCCGTGAACCTCTGCCCTTGTCGAAGACGGACCCGTCGGCCTCAAAAAGCCAGCGAAGATAGGAGGAGGCTACTCTGTTCTTCGACCGTAGAACAAGATCAGGAATGCGTTTCTTCCGGAGGAAAGAAAGGTTCGAGGCTACATCTTCACTTCCCAGTGTGACCTCGTACAACGACAGTTTGCGATCTGGACGCCTGCGTCTGACGACCGCAGCCTCCAATCCGAACAAGTCCGACACGAATCTACGAAGCCATGGTAGTATGTCACGCTCGGTCTCCACGACTTGGAAGCCTATCCGATACCGTTGGGCCCATCCGTCACCAGTCATGTAGCCCAGAAGAGCCGCGAGCTCAGGCGTAAGCTTGCTTGGCAACCGTCCCTTGAACTTCGGTCCAAGTCTCCTCCGCAGAGGAACGAATCCTGTGTCGAGCAATGCTCTCACTCTGCACGGGAACCCCGTCACTACTGCAACCCTGTCTCCGAGTCTCATTTCATCCAAGCGCTTCCAGTGACGCTCAAGCTTTCCGTTCTGTTTACAGATGACGAGAAGCGGATGATTGTATGTTCCCTTGATGCTCTTGCCACTCTCTGTGACGACCTCCAAAATGGGCTGCTTACGATAGATGTGGAATCGTGTCGCAAGGTCTCTCTTCGCTCCTCCTTGCCCACAAAGAACCTGGACTTGGATGCCTTGCAGGTGCTCGGTTCCGAGTTCTCCGATCTTGACGATCGCGCCGTTGCCGAGAACGACTCTCTCGTCCGCCACCAGACAGCCCGGGTCTCCGATGAGGAGCACGTTGACGTCTCCTCTTATCGTGACTCCGTCTGGAAGGACCTTATGCACGGCGCCGAATAGAAGGTACAGGATGGCTTCCTTGATGGCGTCGTACCCGTATATTGATGGCGCGAGCGAGGAGAGGAGCTTCCTGTGGATCCAGGGATCCTTCGCCATCTCAAGTATCTGAGCCTCCTCCTCGGCAGTGATCTCAACAATTTCTGACTCCTTTCCCGAAATGTCAAGAAAGTTCGCGTCGATGAAAAGGTCGAACGTACGAAGTCGTGTCCCGCGACTGAGTATCTCCTGTTCCGCTCTGACAATTCCTGTAAGTGAGATCCTGTCCCCTGGCCTCGCAATGTCCACCAGGTCCTCGAAGAGTTTCACGTCAATTGCTCTAGGCAATTGACCTGGCGGCAGGTCTTCTGGACGCTCCTGCATTCGAAGCTCCTGCGAGTTGATGAAAGTGGACTGCTTCTCCGAGAAGTCGAGAAGCTTAGAACGACAACGCCCGCACAGCTCGGGCTCACGCATCACGAGACCGGATTGTTCCACGAACGTGAGCGAATTGCATTTCCTGCACTGAAACGCAGCCCGTGTCACAAGCGGCCTAACTGGAGTTGAACGGACTATGATCCCATCAACTAGGAGAAGCTTACTCAGCTGTGCTTGCCCTACTTTTCGAAGCGAGAAGCGGTCGGGGAGCTTTCTAAAACGGACTCTGATCTTCTTGATTTCCTCGGCGTATTGTGGATCTTCGATCTTGAGTTGGGCCCAGCCCGAGCGCTCGATGTATGGAAGGTACTCGTCAGGCTTGTCGACTAGCAGTCTCGCGAGTTCCGAGTCATATGCCACTAGATCTTCAAAGTCCACCACAACGTAGTGCTGACCGAGACTGCGAAGCTGGCCGAGCCTCTTCCTATACTTGTATTCGCCTTTTTCAGGCTGAAATGTGCGGAGAAATTCTTGGAATCTTTCTTCGGGCCCTGTTAGAACAGTCACGATGGTTCACTTTCTAATATGGAGGATTTCCATTCACCTATCGCAGACCTCAGCTCCTTGTAGAGAGCCTGTTCCTCAGAGGTCATGTTCTTCAGAAGATCACTGGATGGCCCAGGCGCAGCAGCAAATGAAGCGATCTTGCGAAGTCGACAATTGATTACGTCACGCGAGAGGTTATCGGCCTTCTCATACTCTCTCAGCTTCGACGTATCCTGCTTCCCTTCGGCCTTCAGCCTCGCGAGGAAGCGTCTAAGCATGCAATAGAACTCAGCTTGCAGCGCCGGCAGCTGGCCTGAAGACGGTATCGTTTCTTTCCAGTGCGTCTTGGAAAGCTTGGGAAGATCCAGTACGTCATCGTCGCGGTACTTGGCAAAACCCGCGTTCACCAGTTCGTCAGCTGCCCAGTATGGAACCTCAGCTTCTTGACCAATCTTCACTGATTGGAGTCTCTCAGTCGCGGGATGAGCGAATGGGATCTCACGTGTTAGGACTATTCTCACGGGTGAATTCTGGAAGTCGAAGTCGACATCCGCCACTGAGGACGCTACGCTCAAGAATTTCTCTCCGTCACTCCGGAGAAGAGGATTTGGCACATAAGTTCTTCCTCATGAGAGGCAAGTGAAAATGGTTCATACTTCAGGCGATGGGGGGCATCCCATTCTTTTTTAGGCGTCGAAGCGTGCATAAGCACCTGCCGTTGTTACGTTCCAAATTGAGGTGCTGGTGTTTCGCATGGAAAGCGCGATGTGGTCAGAGAAGTATAGGCCGGTAATACTTGCGGAGATGCGGAATCAGGTTGACGTGGTCAACCGTCTGAAACGGTTCGCTGAGACGAAGGCTATGCCTCATTGCCTCTTTGCCGGGCCTCCTGGGAGCGGAAAGACGACCGCCGCTCTATGCCTCGCCCACGATCTGTTCGGAGAGAGGTTCATGGACGCGTTCTTGGAGCTGAACGCAAGCGATGCACGCGGCATAGATGTGATCAGAACCACTGTCAAGGAGTTCGCCAGAATCGCCACTATCAGCGAGGTTCCCTTCAAGATCCTCGTTCTTGACGAGGCAGACAACATGACCGCAGACGCCCAGCATGCCCTCAGACGCACGATGGAGCGGTATACGGACACGTGTCGCTTCGTCTTGAGCTGCAACTACTCTGGGCGGATAATTGAGCCTATTCAGTCGAGATGCGCCATCTTTAGGTTCGTTCCGCTTGAGGCGGAGGATGTTTCCGCATACGTGAAGATAATTGCTGAGAAGGAGCATGTTCACCTAACGGAACCGGGACTGCGGGCACTGACAGAATCCTCCGAGGGCGACCTGAGAAAAGCCATCAACACGCTTCAGGGCGCTTCCTCACTTGGAAAGCCCATCGACGAGAAGGTGGTCTACGAGGTCGTCGGCAAAGCCAAACCGGGCGACGTTCAGGAACTCCTTGATGTCGCAGCGAAAGGGGATTTCCTCAAGGCACGAGAGAAACTCAGATCGATGCTGGTTCAACAAGGATTGTCAGGTAAGGACATCTTGAAGCAGATCCATTCGGAGCTCCTACGGATGCCGATCCCGGAGAAGAGCAAGATCGAACTAATCGACGCCGCCGGGGAGATAGATTATCGACTGATACAGGGCGCAGATGAGGAAGTCCAGCTTTCCTCTCTGCTCGCTCATTTGGCTTTGGCAAGTTCGCAGAAGCGCTCGAGCTGAGCTGTTCGAATGAACGCTCCCTGGACCGTCAAGTACCGGCCCAAGATGGTCGCCGACATAGCAGGGAACAAACCGACCATCCAGCAGATTCTGGATTGGCTGGAATTGTGGAAGAAAGGCCCCCCAAAGAAGAGAGCCTTGTTGCTGCATGGCCCGCCCGGAACGGGAAAGACTGTGTCAGTTGAAGCCGCAGCCAACGAACGTGGTCTGGACCTCGTGGAGATCAATGCTAGCGACAAGAGAAACCGTGATGCTCTTGAGAAAACGGTTGGACTCGCGACTAGGCAGTCAGATCTTTTCGGAAGACCTCGCCTAGTACTCATCGACGAGGTAGACGGGATAAACCTGAGCGAAGATCGAGGTGCCGTCGACACCATCGTCAGACTCGTGGAGGACACTCAGGTACCTGTGATACTTACTGCAAACGATCCTTGGGATCCAAAGATCGGCCCGATCAGAAACGCAACCACGATGATCGAATACAGGAGACTTGGCCTCAGAGATGCCGTGCCCTATCTGAAGAAGATCTGTCAGAAAGAAGGCGTCGAGGTGGACGAACAGGCGCTCAGATTGATCGTCGACAGGAACCAAGGAGACATGCGCTCGATCATGAACGACCTCCAAGTCCTCACGTCGGGACGGAAGAAACTCACTTATGAGGAGACAACCTGGCTAGGCTTCCGGGATCGTAGAGCCTCAATCTTCGATGCCCTCAAGACCGTCTTCACATCGCCCACTTGTCTGCAAGCGCGAAGGGCTACAGACATGGCGAACGTGGATCTGGACATGTTCTTTGAATGGGTCTACGAGAACGCGCCCAGACAACTCAATGACCCACGCGACCTATACCACGCTATGAGTGCACTTGCGCAGGCTGATCTCTATCATGCGAGGATCGACCGGACTCGCGCTTGGGAGCTGCTACCCTACGCGCTTGAGATGGAGACTGCGGGAGTTGCCATGTCGAAGGAGTTCACGAAACCAGCTTGGACTCCCATGAAGTTCCCAGAGCGAATTCAGCTCCTTTCCAGAACGAGAAAGAAGAGAGGCATTGAAGCCGAGCTAGGCAGGAGCATAGGCGCACGTTGCCACATCTCATCGAGACGAGCAATTCCTCACTACCTTCCTTACATCAAGTATATCCTAGAGAAGAACACGGCCGAAGGAGACAGGCTTGTCAAATGGCTTGGTCTCAGCGAAGACGCCGCGGAGTATCTCGGTGTTACGCCGACCCCGGCTGAGGAATCGACAGTCGTCGAAAAGGTTGAGAAGAAGAGAGCGAAGACTCGCACGACGGCAAAACCTAGACGAAAGAAGAAAACTGTTTAGGCCTTGCCCTGTCTTGCGATGGAAAGTACATGTCCTAACTCGGGGATTATGAGTTTGCTGACAGCAGTTGTGACTGCGTCAGGGGATCCTGGCAGACAGAATATCGCTTTCCCCCTGACTACGCCTGCAGTTGCCCGCGTCATCATCGCGGCCGACCCAATTGTTTCGTAACTGATCTTTCGAAAGAGCTCGCCAAATCCGGGCAGCTCCTTTTCGAGCATTGGAGTGATGCCTTCGATCGTTATGTCTGAGGGAGAAATACCCGTGCCGCCGGTGATGATAATGGCTTCAGCGTCGGATTTCAGTGCCTGTCTAACGGTGGTGCGCAGAAGTCCAAGTTTGTCAGGTATTAGCGTCCGGCCTGTGATGCGGTGACCTGCTTCGTGCATGAGCTTCTCAATAATGTCGCCCGAAGGGTCCTCCATCGGCAGACCTTTCCTCTTCTGTTCTGCTTTCGATGTGCTGCAGGTCAGGATGAAGACGGCTGCGGATTTTCGTGCATGTTCTTTGTGCATTGAGGGAACGTCCATCGCGGTGATCATCCCTTGGACTTGGTCACGACTCTGACATCTACTATTCGGGTATCAGGGTATTGGCCGCGTGCGTCCTTCTCGTACGGCTTCACCATATCCCAGACCGTGAGGAGGTAGGTTGATGCGGCGTTCAGCGCCTCCATCTCTACGCCAGTCCTTGCAGTGGTTCTGACGGTTGAACGAACCGTAATCGAGGATCTGCCGATGTCAGCTTCTGTTAGGACGTTCGTGATGGGGATCGGGTGGCAGAACGGCAACACTTGAGGTGTGTTTTTTGCAGCCAAAACGGCTGCAACCTCGGCCGCGGCTATTGGGTCGCCTTTTGCTATGCGGCCGTTTCGAATCTTGGTTATTGTGGATGGCTTTAGTTGGATCTTTCCTGAAGCAACGGCCTGCCTAAGGACTTCCGGTTTGGAGGTTATGTCCGCCATTGAGAACTTGCGATTGCGACGAACCAACTTGAGTCACTCAGAAGACTCCTCCTACCTTCGTAGAGGGCGTATTTTAGGTTCGCAGGCATACTCGGTAAGCAGGACGCTGGTCAGGGGTATCTTCGCGGTGCTTTGCGGGCGGCTTCGAGTGCTGCTTCTAGACTTTGCTGCATGGCGGATGCTGGAACTTGGGCGAATCCGAGGAGGGTTGTCCTGCCACGCATACCTTCACCGGACTTTTGGGCAGAGAGGACTCCGATGGAGCTGAGCGCGCGGACATACTTCCATAGTTGTGTGTGCTGGCGGGGTTCCTCGTTGAACTCATCGCAGGAGGCTTGGTATTGGCGTTCAACGTCTCCCATGCTGATGTAGGGTGTGTCTCTTTCAATGAGTAGTCGAGAGAGGGCGAGCAGCAGGAGCTTCTCATGGATTGAGAGAGCGGCTATGTAATCGGTTCGCATGGCTGGATAGACGCTCGCAATAGCCTTTCTGACATACTCGGCTGAGACTGTGCGGGAACTTTCGGAATCCGCATACTTACCGGCTCTCCAGAGCAATTCGATGGCATAGCGGGCATCGCCTGCTGACCCGGCCACATCCGCCAAGAAAGAAACAGTTGCTTCGGGCACGGCGCTTTCTTTGAAAGCTAGGCTGACACGGTCGGAAATTATGCCTTGGAGTTGATCTGCGGAGTATTTTTCGAGTCTCACGAAGTTGCGTTGCAGTGTTCCCATGGTGCTCGGGTCTAGTTTGTTGAGGTATTCGGGTTCTCTGAGGATGCAAACAAGGGAGAGTCGCATGGGTGCGCCTGGACGTTCTTCCTGTATTCTCGTCAGAGTGTAGATCGGTGTGGATCCTTCCGTTTGAATCAGGCTTTCAAGCTCGTCAAGGGCTAAGATCAGGTGAGCGTTCTGATCATCTAGCATATCCATTAGAACTTGAAGGAGTTCCTCTGGTGCGAACCCACGTTTCGGAAAGTCAGGTGACAGTTTCTCGATGGTGCGTTTCATTATCAGGAAGAGACTGCCCTTGTTCTCTCTGCAGTTCACATGAACGTAGTGTAGGTTGATCTTGCGATTCTTTGCGGCCTTTGTGATGTCGAGGCCGAAACGCTGGCATAGGACGGTCTTGCCGGTTCCCACGTCGCCTGTTATCAGCACGCGTTGACTCATTGAGGCGGGCCTTTCGAGGGCAAACCTGAAGAGTTGTACGAGGAAACTCAGTTTGTCTTCTCGATTAGGGAGACGAGCGGGCACATACTCAAGTGAGAGGGGACCTTCGTCGCGGAAGACCGTTGGTCTCGATAGGACCTCCTTCACAATATCTGAAGGCAACTGTTCAAGGACCCCTACACTCTTCATGACTTAACGTGACCTGCTCGATCTTATCTGTTGTGCACACGGATTCGATAAAAACCTGAGAGACAAGTGAAACTATGAATCGATGGAGACTACCTGAACGGCGCCTTCGATTCATCGAGAACCCTGTAAAGTTCATCACGAACCGGCGGCTCAAGCTTCACTCGCGTTCCATCGCGCTTAACGAAGACTCTACCTTTCTCGGGTTTTGCAATCTCTCCGATTATGGATGCAGCGACTCCGCTTCGCTGAAGCGTCTTCGCGATCCTATTCGCGTTTACCGGTCTCGCTGCAATCAGCAGTGAGCCCGAGCTCAACACTCGCAGCGGATCGAGACCCAGGGCATCGCACACGGATTCTGTTTCGGGAGCCACAGCGATCCTTGACTCTTCCACCACCATGCCGGTCCTTGAGGCTTCGCCAATTTCCCACAGGGCACAGATGATGCCTCCCTCTGTCGGGTCGTGCATAGCATGAACACCGCCCGTCTTCACAGCAATCATCGCTTCGTTGACCACGCTGATTCGCCGCGAGAACGTCTTCGCACGTTGAACGACATCATCCCCCAGCGGGTGGGTTAGCCTCTCCCCAAGGTCGCATGCGAGAATTGATGTGCCTTCGATGCCCACCGTCTTCGTGAGTATGATTTTGTCGCCGGGCTTGGCACCTCCGGTCGAGATGTACTTGCCAGATGTGATCTCACCGATCATCGATCCCACTATTATGGGCCGGTGGAGGCCGGGCGTGATCTCTGAGTGCCCGCCTGCGACGGTGACTGATATTTCGCGTGCGGCCTCGTCCACTTGACTCATGATCCGCTCAAGAACGCCTGTGCGTGAATGTTCAGGAAGCAGCAGACAACATAAGAACCAAACCGGTTTTGCTCCGCGTGTCGCGACATCATTAGCATTCACGTGAACCGACAGCCAGCCGGCGTTTTCCTGCGCGCCCGTTATGGGGTCAGTAGTCAGTATCAGGAGCTTCCCATGGGTGCGAACTATTGCCGCATCCTCTCCCAATGCTGGACCGAGTAGAAGCCTACGATTAGGCGCACCGGTGCGCCGAAATACTATCCGAGAGAGTGTATCTGGAGGGACTTTCCCAGTCAAGAAGGTCTCGTTGACCACTTCCCTTCTCTCCGCCGCTCTCCTTCCAGCTTGCCTGAGGTGAAGGCATCAACCAATATCATGGTTCCTATCACCGGCAAGGCCCTTCTCAAGGGAGACTGGAACGCGGGCTCGCGCACTCAAGATCGATTTCATTCATTCAAATGGGCCAGACTCGTCATCGCCCGCAAGCATGTGGATCGAAGAAGCAAGATTTCCGTCTTATGCTGCACCAATCGGCACCAATGCTGATGGCGGCCATGAGTGAGCACAGGGTAGGGTCAACTTGATATGCCGATTTTGAACTGAGGTTCGGTCGGGTGAAGAAGGGACGGGCTGGTCACCAATCAAGGGCGGCAAGATCTGGGGCCACCTTTCCCAGGAAGTGGTGCGCGCTGGCCACTGTATGATGTGCGGCGCCTGTGTGGCCTCATGCCCCGTGAACGTACTGTATGTCGGCAAGGACGAGGAGCCAGTGATCGTGGGGCCGTGTGCCGCATGCCAGGTCTGCTACTATAGCTGCCCACGGCTTGAACTTCCGATAGACGAGATCGAGCATCTAATCTACGGCAGGAGCAGATCGGCCGAAGAGGAGACGCTTGGAATCTACAAGGCGATCTATTCGGCCCATGCAAATGACGACGAGCTCCGTCGGTCAGGCCAAGATGGGGGCACAGCGATCGCACTCCTCGCGCACGCGCTGAACATCGGGCTCATCAATGCTTTCGTCACGATGGACTTCGCGAAATCGAATTCCGCCTTTGCACTTGGCAAGGGAATGCCGATGAAGACCGTGCCCAGGATCGGCTCCACGGTCCAAGATGTGATCGAAACGGCGGGTTCGAAATACACTCATGGTGGAGCGCTGGGGGGACTGTCGGACGCCGCTGCGTCGTTTCCAGACGGAAGAATTGGCTTGGTCGCTCTGCCTTGTGAACTGCAAGGCCTCTGGCGTATGCATACGTCGCTTCAGGGAACCTACAAGTTCGGGGGTTCGGGCGTGGCTGGCGGCAGACCAACTCTCACTATCGGACTGTTCTGCTCGAAGGTCTACTATCATCAGAAACTGGTGAACGAGTTCATCCAGGAGAAAAACGGCATCGATCCCTCCAAGGTTACGAGGACCGTGATAAAGCACGGGAAGTTCAAGGTCTACGTCGGCGCCGAGGCTATCGTCGATACTTCACTGAAGCATCTGGAGGAGTACATGAGTGGCCCGTGCAAATACTGCATTGATTACACTGCCGAACTTGCCGACATCTCCGTAGGCGCGATCGGATCGCCAGACGGATGGAACACCGTGATCGTCCGAACGGAAGTCGGCGAGCGTCTCTTTGAAAGCGCAAGAAGGGCAAATGTGGTCGATGCAAGTCCAACGGACGCAGATGGACCAAGTCTGCTACCATTGATCAAGATGGCCGCGAAGAAGAAACTGCAGAACAACGCCTACTACCTGAGGCGAGGCATTCGCCCGGAACGTCTCATCCCAAGATAGAATCCATCAACGCACACGCAAGATCATGCCAACGCCCAACATGCTAGCCATGGACTGAGAGAATGTGAACCATATTCACTTCACGCCCTTGGCGTTCGAGAGTCTTGGAGTAAGGTCAATGTGCACTTATGTCGAGACACGGGATGTGAAGATTCTCATTGACCCTGGAGTGGCACTGGGACCTCGTTTTCGCCTGTTCCCGCATCCCGAAGAGTACAATGCCCTGAAAGATTCGCGGCAGAGAATCCGCGAATACGCACGCATTGCAGATGTCCTGACGCTTTCTCATTATCATCATGACCACTTCACTCCGAACTTCACTGACACTACGTGGCTAGCCAGCAGTGCACGCGAGGCCCGAGACATCTATCACGGGAAGACTATGCTGGTGAAGGATGCGAGATCTTCGACCAACGTCAGCCAGAGAAGACGAGGATGGATCTTCCAAAGTTTCTGCCGGAAGATCCAAGCCGAGATAATTGTTGCTGATGGGAAGAGCTTTGATTACGGCGACACGAAAGTCAGGTTCTCACCCGCGCTCCCGCACGGTGAAGACTCCACAGAGCTGGGCTCGGTACTGGCCACGGTCATCGAGTCTGGCTCGGAGAAATTCATTCATGCATCGGATATTCAGGGGCCAATATCGGAGACGGCGCTTCAGTTCATTCTCAGCGAGCGACCATCGGCAGTCATTGTTGGCGGTCCACCGACCTACCTCGCCGGCTATAAGGCCTCAGAGGATTCCATAAAGAGAGGCATGAGCAACCTTGCCATGATCGCTAAGAAAGTTCCACTCGTAGTGGTTGACCATCATCTGTTGAGAGCCCAAGAGTCTCTCCAGGAGCTATCCGTGATTTCTGCGGAAGTCAAGCCTCTTGGTGGCTCAATCATGACTGCTGCTGAGTACATGGGCGAACAGCCTCGGTTGCTTGAGGCAAACCGCCGGAAGCTCTACGAGGAGAATCCGCCGTCTCGGCAGTTCATCAAATGGACGAAGTTGAACAAGGAGAAGCAGCGTCTGGTCAAACCGCCGCTCGAAAAAGCGAGAAGAAAAAAGGGAGGGATTTCGGAGCCACGCTAGGCTCCGATGAGGTTCTCTGCGATGAGCTTGTCTGCGACCCTGAACGTCTTGCCACATTGTGGGCAAGCGTAGTGTTTTACGTGAAGAGCTGGTCCTCTGCCGTCCCTGGGTTGCATGTTCCATTCTTTCATTGGCCTTTCGATGTCTATTCCGCATCTTGCACATTTGGTCACTTTTTTTCACCAAGCCTTATGTCGGCGACATGGTCTGCCCCCCAGCCCGTAGGGCTGATGCGAGGGAGCCCATGCCACCGTCCATCCCCGATACCGTACAGGAGGTATATGAGCGTTCCGATGACGGTACACATGTGTTTCTTGTCTTCAGCACGCCTCAACATGGAGCTGCGGTTCGGAGCTGCTTGAGCACAAGGTCAACCACAGTGTCCACCGACTCTTGGACTGCTCGCGATAGCACCGTGCCTTCGTCGAATCGCTCGCCCTCAATACCGTAGATGACCATGCGAGATGGAAGTCGGTTCATCGTTCGCGCAAGCTCGACCGCCTCTCCGACGCTGAATGCGTGCGTTGAGTAGCGTAACAATCCCGTTGGGATCCGCTGTGCTCGCGCGTCGATACGGTGAATCGTGCCTGGCTTTGCGCCTGAAGAGGCCGCGTCGACTATGATGACTCTGTCAGCCCCCTTCCATGACTCCATCAAATCCGTGCCCTCTCCACTAGCTTCAATGACCGTGACGTTTCCTAGTGAAAGCTGCCTCAAGCGCCGCGCAACAACAAGCCCCACAGCATCGTCGCTACGATACTCGTTGCCAGCCCCGATGACGAGAATGCGAGCGTCTGCTGGCAAGATTCTTGCCAAGCCTTCACTCGCGTTCAATAGTCAGCTTCAATGAGTGTGTAGAGCACGAAATGCATGGATCGTAATTGCGGACGGCTTGCTCGCATTGCCACGTGAGCTTCTCCTGCGTCAGTCTGAGGTTCTTCGAGACGAACTCACGGAGATCACTCTCGATCGTCCTCTGATTCTGCGCCGTCGGTGGAACAATCTTGGCATCAAGAATCGACCCACTGTCATCAATCCGGTAGCGATGGTAGAGACTGCCACGCGGTGCCTCGGTGCAGCCACAACCCCTCGAAGCGTGCGGTTTCACTTCCACGGCCGGCTTCTCTGGCATCTCATACTCGTCAATGATGCGTAGGGCTTCGTCACAGGCGTACACCATCTCTACGCTACGCACAATGATGCTCTTGAATGGGTTTCGACATTCTGATGCAAGCCCAGCTGAACGCGCAGCCTCTTGCGCCAATGGAGAGAGGCGATCAAAGTTGACATTGTATCGTGCCAGAGGACCGACGAAGTACGAGCCGCGTTCCTTGTGAAGGGAATGGAGTGTACTTGAGTACGGCATGTGTTCCTCGAAGAAGTGATTCTCATAGTCACGTATTGGAATGTCCAAGCCCTTGTTAGATGCGATATGGCCCTCGTTAAACGGATACTCGTCTGGGTGGCGAAGTGAGACAAACTCGTAGTCCTGCTCAAACTTCGGGAAGCGAAACGTCCCGACGAGTCGTGTGGTCTCGACTGCGGCGTCCCGCGCCCATTTGAGATGCTCGACAAGTGAAACAAGTTGATGCTTGGTCGGTACCTTGTAGAATCCGCCGACTTTGACATTGATTGGATGGATTTCCCTGCCTCCGAGCAGTGTGACAAGTTCGTTACCTATCTTCTTCAGTTCAAGTGCTCGTTTCACTTCCTTTGGATAGTCCTTCGCCATCTGGATTGCGTCTTGGTATCCGAGGAAGTCAGGGGCGTGGAGCATGTAGACGTGCAGTGCGTGGCTCTCGATCCATTCGCCGCAGTATATCAGTCGGCGAAGCGCGCGTAGTTGGCCCTCAACCTTCACACCTAGAGCGTCTTCCATTGCGTGGACAGCGCTCATCTGATAGGCGATTGGGCAGATGCCACAGATGCGTGCGGTGATATCCGGGGCCTCGGTGAAGTTGCGTCCCCGCAGGAACGCCTCGAAGAAACGTGGAGGCTCGAAGATCTTCAGTTGGACATCTGTGACTTTGTTGCCTTTCACCTTCACATGGATGGCGCCTTCTCCTTCGACGCGAGCAAGATAGTCTACATTTATCGTTCTACTTTTCATGGATCTCGCTCTCCCTGCGGAATGCTTCCGTGTTTGCGTTGAATGTGCGGAACGCGCGCATGATGTCGCGATCATTGACGCCGAGACGGGTCCACCATTCGCTCAATGACCGCGTGTTCGGTGTCTCCTTAGGGCCGAAACAGCCGTAACATCCTCGGTTGAATGATGGGCAAAGTGCACCGCACCCATCATGGGTCACCGGACCAAGGCAAGGCGTGCCATGGGCAACCATCACGCAGACAGTCCCATGCATCTTGCACGTCATGCACACACTGTGAGCGGGGACGTTGGGCTTGCGTCCATTCAGGAATGCGCTGAGAACTTCAACGAGCTGACGCTTGTTGATTGGACAGCCCCAAAGTTGGTAATCGACTTGCACATGATCGGAGATGGGCGTCGATTTGCTCAGAGAATCGATGTATTGTGGCGAAGCGTATACGATGGATGCGTACTCCTTGACATCCTTGAAGTTGCGTAATGCCTGGATTCCTCCAGCTGTCGCGCAAGCACCAATCGTGACAAGCAGCTTGGACGCATTACGTATCTGTTGGATCCGCGCGTCGTCGTGTGGTGTGGTTACGGAACCTTCGACGAGCGAAATATCGTACGGACCTTTCGCCATGGCTCTTGAGGCTTCCGGGAAGTACGCGATGTTTACCGCGTTCGCGATGCTGAGAAGCTCGTCCTCACAGTCGAGAATGCTTAGCTGGCAACCGTCGCATGATGCGAATTTCCAGACAGCGAGTTTCGGTTTCCTTTTGCCTGCCATCCTCAGATCTCTCCTTTTCCAAAGAAGGGTTTGATGCGATCATATCGAAACACTGGACCGTCCTTGCACACAAAGAATGGGCCTAACTGGCAATGTCCGCAGAAACCGAAGCCGCATTTCATGTTTCGTTCCATCGAGATGTAGATCTTGTCGTCGGCCAAACCTCGTTTCTCAAGTTCCGCGACAGTGAACCGCATCATTATCTCAGGTCCGACGACCATTGCTATTGTGCTAGTTGGGTCAAAGTCCGCCCTTGGGATGAGCGTCGTGACAACGCCAACATTCCCGCGCCACCATCTCAGCGCACGGTCAACCGTGATATCCACCCGGAGATCCGAGCGTGCTCGCCACTGTTCCATTTCTTGCTGATAGAGAAGGTCTGCAGGAGTGCGAGCGCCGTAAAGCAGAAACACCTTCCCATACTCTTGCCTCTCGGAGAGCAATTGGTATAATGGCGGACGCAAGGGCGCCATTCCGATCCCTCCCGCGACGATCACAACGTCGCAGCCCTTTGCTTCCTCCATCGGCCAACTGGTCCCAAAGGGGCCGCGAACCCCGATTATGTCACCCCGACGCAGTTTCCAGATAGCATTTGTAACCGCCCCAACCGCACGCGTCGTGTGAATAAGCACATCTCGCTTCGCAGGATCACCACTAATGGAGATCGGAACTTCACCCACACCAAAAGCATACAGCATGTTGAACTGTCCCGGAGCGAACGACTTTGTCTGAATGTCACTCTTGGGTTTCAGTTCAAGCGTGAACGTATCGTACGTTTCTTGCTGTACCCGTTTGACACTGTACGCGTGTGTGAGCATCGGACTTGATGTCATAGGTGCTCGGTCCCTCATTCTATGGGGGTGCCTTGTAGACATCTAGAAGCTGCAACCTAGTAGCCTCCAAGCGCTCCACTATGATACTGGAGAAGCGCCTCAGCAACTCGTAACCGAGATCATGATCCTCTTCAGATTTCTTGCGGAGACACTTTCCATCCAGTGCAATCGCGCGCGTGAGCTCGACAGCTCGAGCGCCGAATCGCCATCGGTAGGGTGGAATCAACCATGACCAGCCGAGCACGTCTCCTTCTCCCACTGTCTGAACGCTGATGGGGCCACGTTCAGGCGTGAGTAATTCTAGCGCCACTTTGCCTTGCCGAATCATGTAGAACTGGTTCGCTTCCTCACCCTCGCGGAACAGGATCTCGCCAGCGCCGAAGCGCACATTGGACGCACAGCCGACCAGCGTCTTAAGGTGACGCAGCTCAAGCTCTTTCAAAAATGGGTGTTGTGCCAAAACAGGTTCAAGCGTTTCCATTCTCTTTCCCTCGCTCATGTGACCAACTTGTGACTTAATTCACTTTCCCGGATTGCACGTGCTTCCTCGGTGATATCAATCGCTACTGGGCACCATGTGATACAACGCCCGCACCCAACGCACCCCGAGACGCCGAACTGGTCGATCCATGTGGCCAATTTGTGGGTCATCCACTGACGATAGCGGGCCTTCGGCGAGTAGCGGATACTTCCACCGTGAATGTAAGAGAAATCCATCGTGAAACAGACATCCATCCTTCGCCGACGCTCCGCCAGCTGCCCAGAAAGATCAGTGTAATCTTCCACAGTTGTGCAGAAACAGGTCGGACATACCATGGTACAGTTCCCGCAAGTGAGACACCGGGAAGCCGCATCTTCCCATCGCGGATTCTCATAATTGCGATAAAGCAACTCCTTGATCTCGGCCGTGTTCAAGGTTCGGCCCATCTGCTTGGAACACTTCTCCACAGCACCTTCAGCTGCCGCTTTCTCTTCTTCGCTTGCTTCTCTGTGTGTGATTTCGCCAAGGACCGACGCGCCGACTTCTGTGCCGGCCTCCGCTAGGAAGTAGTGCCGCTCAGTGTTCACGACCTCCGTTACGGCCAGATCAAATCCAGAAGTCGCTTTGGGTCCAGTCTTCATCGAAGTGCAGAAACATGTGCCACCGGCTTGTACGCAGTTGACAGCAACGACGAAGATGCTCTCCCGCCGTGACTTGTAGAACTCGTCAACACATTCTCCGGCTGTGAAGATCTTGTCCTGAATTGCCATAGCGTGCAGTTCACAGGATCTGACGCCAACGAACGCGAACCTCGGCGTCTCCTCCTTGCTTCTGACGGTTTTGAGACCTATCTCAGCGCTCTTTGCCTGCCACAAGCAAACTTCTGGCTCGAGAAGGAACCGCTTCCATGAGTGAGGGCCTAGAACGTAGCCGAAGAGCGCACTGTCGGCACGCTTCTTGAGGTGATATGTACCAGCATTCTGCTCGTCGGTCCACCCCACGGGCAGATCCTTGAGTGAACTCACCTCATCGTACACTATGGCTTGGTCACGGATGGTTGGTCCGATGACGCGATATCCTTTCTTGCCCAAGGCATCGAGAAGCTGCTGAAGATGTTGACGCTCCAGAACCACTTTATCCCCGATGTGCAAGGCCGGTCTCACCGTTTATCTCGTGTTCACCGCTGACAACCGATGACACTAATCTATCTTGCGGGCTCACCGTGAGATGATCAGCAAGTTGTGCATACAGGATAGACTGATATTTACCCGGTTCGAGAACGAGATACTCGAAGAGCCAAGCCTCACGCGAACGTACAAGGAGACCCAAACTAAACTAGCCCCCAAAAAGACCCCGAAACCGTCACGGTTCAACTCCGAGTCCCTTTCGCATCTCAGGCCGTCCGCTCGTTGTGCAGTCTCGACCTGGGGGGCAAGACCTCAGCGAGGCAATGTCCGGGCGCTCATGAAGTGCGGAGCAACCTCCACAACCTCGAGGACAGCGGACCACAAAACAGGCAAGAATCGAATTGTGGAAGGTTTCGGCTACTGCGACTTGTCAGGTTTGGATTTGCCGTTCGTGGCAAGCATGGCCATGAGCTCTTGATCCTCAAGCGCGAGTTCTCTAAGTAACTCGGCGTTGGGACCTTTCGCTTTCTCCATGTTCAATCCAGTCCTGAACTTGCTCAACAGTCTTGGTCTCGAGGCGACTGATAAAAAGATATGCATCTTCTAAGCGGGCGATTCTGAGACGTTTCCCGTTCCGCCTGAGAAACATCTTGGCCACTAGGTATGCTGTTCGATGGTTCGCCCCGTCAAAGGCGTGTAGTTTCACGAGCTCCTTCATCAACCATGCAGCTTGGTATGCCAGTCCCTTAGTCTCGACCTTGATCATCCGATCGATGACGGTCTGAATGGCTTCGGGCCTGAGCAGGAGTCTGTGGGGGTGTTTGTCGCCCCCGATGTCTAGGACAGTGATGTTTGCATCAATGATGTCTTCCATGACTGGATACCAAACGCGTTTTAGTTCACCGGCCATGTCCTATCACTCTGTTCGTCGCGCTTGGTCGCCCTCTTGCCCCAAGTGCCAGGACAAGCCTCTCGACCGACACGGCCTTTAATCTATCGAGACCGCAAACCTCTAAAACAGCATGAAACCGCCATCGTTTAACTCTGAAAGGGCGTTCGGGCACCGAACCGTTAGGGTTGTCCGTGAAATGGCCCAGCATTACGCCGCCCACCAAAAAGCACCCATTATACCCCACTCGGTCAATGAGTGACAAAGACACGTCCAGAGCACCACCCAAACCCCCTCTAAGCATCAATTCCGCCGACAAGACTGATATTTACCCAGCTTCGAGAACGAGATACTCGAAGAGCCATGCCTCACGCGAACGTGCAGGGGGCCGAACTGTACTACGAATCCCACGGGCGTGGCGAGCCACTGGTACTTCTACACAACGGTTTGGGATCTACGAAGAGCTTCACAAAGCAGATGCCGGAATTCTCTAAGAGGTTTAGAGTCGTTACTTACGATCGGCGCGGATATGGGCGTTCGGCCCATTCGACTTCCCTCAAGAAGGGCTGGCTCGAAGAAAGCGTTGATGAACTGTCTCGTTTCCTCGATGAGATCAAAGTTGACCGGGCACACCTCTGCGGTATCTGCGTCGGCGGCGCTATTGCGCTTCTTTTTGCGGTCAAGAATCCCTCAAGAGTGGACCGCATTGCGGTAGCGGGAACATGCTGTTTCGGCGAAGCAGAGACCTCATCAAAAGCATTGAAGCTCTATCCACATCCAGATGACCTGCCACCTGACTGGTTACGTGAACTTACGGAGCATCATGGAGAAACGGGCGGGAAGGATCTGTACCGGGTCTTCTATCAAGCGATAAGAGAAGAGAACGGCTACCCCTTCAAGGAATACGATCTAAGACCAATACTTCCCAAAGTGAAGAACCCCGTCCTTGTCATCTATGGCGACAAGGACAACCTCTTCAGCCTCGAACAGGCCTTCACGATGCACAAATATCTGCGGAAAGCACGCTTGCATATCATTCCCAGCTGTGGTCACTTGTCAAACGAAGAGAAGCCTCAGGAATTCAACCGAGAAGCCATGGGGTTCTTCGGAAGCCTTCCTGACTAACCGGACAAACCTGGCGCCTCGCGTGAGGCTGTGCTATCGGGAGGATTCCGTTTCAATGCTAACGTTCACTTCGATCCCCTTGCGCACGCTCTCCGTGACGATACAGAAATCCTGGAAGACTTCTAGACATCTCTTCGATCTGAGGATGTCCTCGGCTCTGATCGCCGGGTGGAGTTTCACTTTCATAGATGCAATCCTCCACCTTCCCTTCTCGTTTCTTCGCATTACCGTCTCCACGGACGCTTTCAGATCGTCCACGTCCACTCTCGCCTTGCTGAGGCAGAAGAGCAGACTCGAACTCAGACAATTGCCGACAGCGGCAGAAAGCATGCGCGAGGGGTTTGGACCGGCATTCTTGCCGAGCGGTTCGGCCTCGTCGGTGACGAGTTCCGGCATGCCAGGCAAATCGAATTCCACTTTGAACTGGTAGTCTTTGACCCTGTTCAACTTGGTGATGAAGACTTTCTGCTCGGAAGACAACTAGCTCACACATCCACAGTTGGTAGGCCAAGTCAATGAATCTGGCGGTTTGCGAGGCACATGAGCGCACACCTGCTGAGCCGTCCAAATACGAGTGTACGGCATCACAGGCCAATCAGGCGCACTGTAACGCCTCTTGGCGAGGTGTTAGTTGTCGATTCCTGGGAGCACCACGTCAGGAGAATATGCGCATTTGACTCCGTACTTCGCGACGCAATCTCGGCACTTCTCCTCGTCGCAGAGTTGTGTACTGAGATACTTTTCTCCGCCATCTGGCGCCATAGCAACGACCACTCCTCGAGCGAGAGTCTTTGCCTTCTCCAGAGCCACATGGAGTATCGCTCCGGTGCTCGGCCCGCAGAGGACAGCCTCTTCGAGTGCGAGAAGGCGCGCCATGTCCTCGGCTGTCTGAAGGTTCACGTAGTGCCTCTCATCAATTGCCTTGCTTTCGAATATGGTCGGGACATACTGAACTTCGAGGTTCTTGAGCCCCTGGATCGGAGTCTTGCTCTCAGGCTCAACGGCGATCACTTTGACCTCGGAATTGTATTGGCGGAGTTTGTTGGCGACCCCCATGAGTGTTCCTGAAGTGCCGATCCCCCCGACGAAATGTGTGACTCGTCCTTGTGTGTCTTTCCAGATCTCTTCAGCGGTCGTCTCGTAGTGTGCGAGAACGTTGTACTTGTTTTCGAATTGATTCGGCATGAAGTACTTGTCAGGGTTCTCTTCCGCGATTTTCTTGGCCAAGTCCTCGGCGCCATTCATTCCTTTGGCGCCAGGAGACAAGACGATGCGAGCTCCGTATATCATGAGCATCTTTCTTCGTTCCATAGTCATTGTTTCGGGCATTACGAGCACGAGCTTGTAGCCTTTGACTGCACATGCAATTGCCAATCCTATGCCTGTGTTTCCGCTCGTCGGTTCGATCACAATCTTGTCCTTGGTGAGAACCCCGTCCGCCTCAGCATGCTCGATCATGTACTTCCCAATACGATCCTTCACCGAACCCCCGGGATTGAATTTCTCCAATTTCAGGTATATCTCGACATCAGGCTTCGAATTGATCCGGGTAAGCCTGAGCATCGGAGTGTTTCCCATCAACTGCAGAACGTTATCAACGATCATGAGAGACAACATCCCCTTGTTTTCGCACTCCGAATAGCTTCCTCGATAATAAATGATGCCATACGGAATATGAAAAGAAAGTTTCCAGATCAATGTACTTCGAAGGATCTAGCGCGATCGCAAAATGACAAAAAGGTCGTATGATCGTACTACATGTCTGGCTGGCCGCTCACTTACGCGGTTAGAAATCGAAGTTGAAGCTAGGACTTTCAGTGAGCTGAAGACGCTTGCCTCGCTGTTGCTTCCAAGACGTAAAGCCTCTCAAAGAACAAGGATCTTTCGCGCAATGTTTTGAAGCTTAGGTCAGGGTGGCGCATCATTAGACGCTCCGGATCATTCAGCGAGCTAATCACCAGTATCCCGCGTCCGTTCTCGACCAGGTGTTGAGCGAGTTCGCTTAGGAATCTGCTGATGACTTCTGTTCCGCCCTTTCCTCCATCTGTGGTTCGATCACCTATCGTGGATGAGGGCAGGTAAGGTGGGTTGAAAACGACAATGTCAAACCGTTCTGGAATCTTTGAGAATAGGTCGCAAGTGATGAGCTTGATCGATATTCCCATTCTATCGCTCGTGAGTTGCAGAGCCCTGATCGCTTCGATGTCTATATCTGATGCGGTCACATCCGCGCCTCTTCTGGCACAGTACGCTGCTAGGATTCCGGAACCTGTTCCCATATCGAGAATGCGTAGTCCGTGGAGACTCGACTCTGCGAGTGCTTCAAGCATAAGGAATGAGTCTTCTCTAGGCTCGTACGTGGTCGCGCTTCCATTCCTGGTTGTTAGGAACTCTGCGACGAAACCCTCGATCCGCAAATCTCCTCGGCTCGAGTCGATTGCTGTCATGGTTCCTTCATGAACTGCACAAATTCCTTGACGGTACGGGGCTTGAGGACGTAGTTGTGCGACTTTTCGTATGCGATTGTCGAGTGCGGCTTCGCTCCATAGTCGTGTCCTGGATATACTTCCACCTCGTCAGGCAGTTTCATCAACTTGTTGAACAGGCTATCATACATCTGCTCGGAACTTCCTCCGGGCAAGTCAGTTCTTCCGCATTCACCTACGAATAGTGCGTCCCCTGTCATGAGTTTGCCATTCACCAACACGCACACATGATCTGGAGAGTGGCCTGGCGTGTGGATGAACTTCAGCTCTAGTGAACCTACGCGCAGTGTCTCGCCGTCTTTGGCGCTAATGTCCTTACGATTCCTTGAAGCTTCGTACGCGACTATCTTCGCGCCTGTTGCCCTGACAAGTTCATCGTTTCCAGACACGTGGTCAGGGTGTTGGTGGGTGTTGATTGCATAGATGATCCGCAGTTTGTTGCTTTTCGCAACATCTAGGATCCTCTCGATGTCCCAAGCGGAATCCACGACAGCCGCGACACCCGCCTTTTCGTCTCCAATCAGGTATGCGAAGTTCTGCATCGGCCCCACAGGTATCTGCTCGAATATCAGCGCGCTTCACCTTCAGACGGAGGCCACAGGACGTTCTGCCTCTCAGAAATGGGTTTCGTCTTGAGGCTCTGTTAACTTGTCGACACACGGCAACGGATGTTAAGCGGCGGCACACGAGCCAATTCATTTCGGGTAATGGATGGCTTTGCCGGTAATAGACAGGTTGCAGCTTGGATGTTTTGTGCACCAGTTTTGGCATTCCTGGGCTGTCGACTGATCGGCATAGCCGACTCCACATACATCACAAAGGAACACGGTGTGACCAGACTCCACGATAGAACTAACCAAGTGCACTCGTTTCTAGATTTTGATCTGATGAATCTAAACTTCTCTATTGCAAGTTTGAGTCTCGCAGGCACACTTGTTTGATGTTAAGACCGACTCCAGCGGCTTCGGCTAACGTTTTGGACCAAGGTTATCCTTCTGTTACTATCTGAGCCAGCACCTGAAATGAAAATGCGTGCTGTGAGCCGCCGGCTAACACCCCGAAAAGCCCTCAGCCGGGAGCCGGTAAGCTGCCAGCGCCCGTCTTGACTGTCACGCGGCGAGTTCGCGGAGTTTCCTGAGGTTGGTCACATCTGTCGCACGCTTGTCAATGGGGGTCTCCAGTATCAGCGGCAGCCTGCCAAACACGTCATTGTGTAATATGGCTCTGAATCCCTGCTCGCCAATATGGCCCATGCCAATGTGTTCATGCCGATCGAGGCCAGAGCCCAGCTCTCCTTTCGAGTCATTCGCATGAACTACTTTTGGCGACTCAAGGCCGACTGTCCGCTTGAGCTCGGCCACCGTGCTCTCAACTGATGCCACGTCTCTCAAATCGTATCCTGCACCAAATGCGTGACACGTGTCGAAGCAAACGGCTACGCGCGATTTCTCTTTGACGCGGTCTATGATTTCCTGAATGTCCTCAAACGAGGATCCCATGCTATTCCTTGTCCCCGCCGTGTTCTCAAGCAGCAGCATTGTCTTCCCCTTGGAGGCGTTGAAGGCCGTGTCAATTGCCTCAACGAGGCGTTCAAGCCCGATTGCTCTGCCTTTGCCAAGATGGCTTCCAAGGTGCGTCACAAGGTATGGTATCTCGAGCACACTACACCTTTCAAGCTCAACAATTAATGATCTGAGGGACTTCTTGTAGAGCCCTTTCTTTGGACACGAGAGATTCGGGAGATAGGGCATATGCGCGACCGCAGGCGCTATGGCGGATGCCTTCAGCTTATCTCGAAACTGAGTCGCTTCTTCGGGAACGAGTTTCCTGAGTTTCCAGCCGCGGGGGTTTCGCGTGAAGATCTGGAACGTGTCACAGTTCCTCTCCCTCGCACGGTCCACAGCTTGATCGATTGATCCCGCTATTGATACGTGCACTCCACACTTGATCTGACCACTTGGAGGCATTTCAGCAGCACCACTGATTGCGAGATGCACTAGGTGGGTTCAGAATGAGAGAAAAGATGGCTAGAAAAAAGGGTGTGGTATTTTTCTTCAACAATCGATCTTCTCAGCTGTTCTAGGCTCGCTTCCTCAGCTTAATCTCGATTGTCGAAACATTTCTGGATTGTTCTCCCTCGCTAGCGATTACCTCTGTGCCGATCAGGACATCAGCGATCTCCAGCTTACCCTCGAAGAAGCGTCTCCTGCAGACCTCAACAACATCGACTGCCTTAGAGATGGCTCTTCCTCGAGCCTTCACTGAAATCTCGCCGCCGCCCGTGGTCGCCTGCATCACAATCGCGGTGCAATAGGCCATGAGTTCCTTCTTGCCGATAAAGACGGTATTCGAAGGTACACCGCTAGGACGACCCGGAGAAGGACCCGCACTGGTTGGTTTTTCTGTCAAGCACTGTTCACCTCCCGAGCACTTGGAATGCTGAACGCAAGCCCGAGAGGGCCGCTTGATTCCTTAAAAGAGTTACGTCAACTCTCGAACTACTGTTCTCACACAAGTGATCAGTGTTCGCGCATTGAGAGTTGCTCGACCTTTGCCGAGCGCAACCCGAGTGTAACTCGTGATTGAGCATTTGCGAAAAGCCAATTAGCAGGGTAGAACCGCCTTTGGGCTGATGGCCGCCGTAGCGTAGAGGAACAACATTCCGCGTACCTTGGTAGCGTATAGGGCTGTGGACCCTAAAGGCCGGGTTCAAAACGTCGCTCTTGCGATGTGAAAGTCCCGGCGGCGGCCCTCAACAATTGCATCTTACAAGCCGCCATCCCTGAATTGACCCCAAGGACGTGAGGCACTACTGATCGAACGCAGTCTGCATTCTTGGAAAAGCGCTAAATCCTCAACAATTCAATGGCCAGCCAGAATTTGTGGTGATCTGCATGCGTTATCGTATCTGCGTAGGAAAGCTCCTGAATTTATTTATGGAGATGAATTGCGTTCGAGGGGCACTTTCATTTGTCTCTCGGGCTTAAATGCGATCGCTTGAAGAGCGTATCATGTGGACGTGTCGCTCCATTTGATGCTGCAACGAACAATCCACGCGAAGCTAGTTCTGGACAGGCAAGGCAAACGTGAAGCCATCGAACGTGAGTACCAGGCGTGGCAACGGGAACTCCGAGGAAGCAGCGAAGAGCTGTACTCAGCAACGAAACAGCAAGCGGAACGATTCAAGCGGCGAGTGAAGAA
>Ga0315280_10002154_pt1 | contig 32294 bp, 25 predicted proteins | sample YL17G06_40_MG_FD_203697 | JGI IMG/M metagenome (GOLD analysis project Ga0315280, IMG submission 203697) | Sediment microbial communities from Yellowstone Lake, YNP, Wyoming, USA - YL17G06_40 | ecosystem: Environmental > Aquatic > Freshwater > Lake > Sediment | place: USA: Wyoming | collected... | reverse complement strand
GTGAGAAAATCGGGAAGCGTGTTTCGAAGGGCAATGGCAGCGACCTGTTCGGAAGGGGCCAATCCGGGTCGAATGGTCCGGATCCAGGAGCCGAATGAACGCCAGATTTTCTGGGGAACCGTGGCCGCGAGGATCTGGAGCAATCCCTGCGCGATGAGTCCCAGTTGCATGTGGCGGTGATAGGCCGCCATCTTCCGCCGGACCGCGTCGCGGTAGGATTGGGGTTTGCGATGGAGATACTGGTTGCCACTGACACGGCGTAGCGGCGTCATGGCCGTCATCCAGAAATGATACGCATAGGCCCCGAGGACGTGGAGTGCCTGCTTGAAGGACAGTTCGATTTTGAATCGCAGTCCATAGATTCGGATGATCTCCACGGGCGTGAGATTCCGATCGGTACTCATCAGCAGGATGACACCGCGAGTTGGATGGATCACGGCCACAAAACGGATAAGGATGCCGACGGGCCGCCACAAGAGATCGGCCACCGCGAATTGAATCGTCACCTCCTTCTCCCCGTAGAGGGGGCTGGCCACTTCCTGCAGGCGGTCCACTGTCTTGAGCAACGAGGAGACCTTGATCTTCTTCCCATACGTTTTCGGCCTGCCCCGGCCGCGTGTTGTTCCTGCCGGCCGCGGGGTTGCCGGATACCAGGCCACCGCATTGCGTTTGACGCGCGTGACCAGATGGTTGCCCTGGGCGAGCAGCCCGCGAATGATACGACCGGTGCCGTAGTAGGCGTCGGCGACGAAGTAGAACGGTTCCGGGATTCCCAGTGAATCGAGCAGCAGGATCATCTTGTCCAGCAAGGTTCGCTGATCGCGATTGCTGAAGACGACGCCCTCGTGGATACGACAGGTCAGAGGGAGGGCGAATACGCTCCACAGGGCCTGTGCCAGAACGGCGACGGCCTGGCAGGAATGGCCGAAGATATACTCCGGCTTGGTGTTGGACTCGGACTCCTGGTGGAGCCTCTTGACCGCGGGCATCTGGCGGCCGGCCTTGGCGACCTTGATGCCATCGCCCACCAGCACCGGCCTGCCCTTGATGCGAAGGAGGCCCGGATGCGTCTGGAAGACCAGGTGGCGCCAGGTGCGGGTGAGTTTGTCCAAGTCCAGTGCGGAACTGTGGAAAAGATCCAGGAGGCGGTCGTAGTAGAGGGGCCGCAGTCCCAACGCACGCACCATGCTGGTGACTCCCAGGAGGTCGGTGCGAACGGTCATCCCCGCCAGAGCCGTCAGCATCCAAAGAAAGGTTCTCATCCGGGAACAGGCAGGACGGAGTTGGCAAGCGAGATTCCACCAATATCTCCAGAGCATCCATGACTCCTTTCAGGGCTCGATACTTTTGTTCGTTTCCGGGGTTGACACGGCCCGGGGCGTAGTATAGCATATATATGCTATACTATTCCATACAAAAGGAGTCATAATGAGCAAGAAAAGGCTGGGGCAGATTGAGCGGAGGATCGCTCGAATCAAAGAGGCCCTGGAGCAGATCGGTCCCCTGCGGCCGGGTTCACTGACGCGTCAGTATCGCAACCCGAAGGAACGCGTGGGAGCCTACTGGCAAATCAGCTACACCCGTCAGATGAAGAGCCATACCGAGTATGTACGCCCCGAATGGGAACCGGACATTCGCAAACAGATCGCAACCTACAAGCGGTTCACCCGCTTGGTCGAACAATGGATCGACCTCAGCATCGAACGCTCGAAACTCAGAATGCAGATTGCCAAACAGGAGAGATCAGAGTAGCTTGGAACTCGGTACTCTCAAGTGACTTATGAACCTTTTTGGAAAGGAGATTAGGTCATGGAAGATCAACAGGTTGATGTAGCGGAATTGAAGCAGGCCCTGGCAACGGATTTCGACCGGTTGGTGGAAGAAATGGCGGCGGCGATGAATGCCGCGCAGGCGGGGCACATCATTGCCGACACGGAAGAAGTGGTTCGCGACGCCCAGGCCCAATTTCGCGAACGGGCGTACGCCCAGGCGATCCGCCTTCTGCAGAACCAGCAGGAGGCTTTTTCCCCCTCGGCCCGCAGGGCTCCAGAACAAGGGTGTGCAGCAGACCACCCATCTGACGGTGAACGGGCGTCTCAGCGTGCGTAGGACGGTCTACTGGTCGGCGCAGAGCGGGACCGTCATTCCGACGGATCAGTGGCTGGGCCTGACGGAGCATCGCGTCAGTCCGGGCGTTCGGGAGATGTGCTGTCGGGAGGCGTTGCATGGCTCCTTCGAGGTGGCTCGCGACAACCTGCAACGAACGGCGCAATTGTCCCTCGCGGGGCGCAGTCTGCGGGAGGTAGTGGAGAACCAAGGGCGGGCGGTGTTGACGGCCCAGCAAAAGGGGTCGTTACTCCCGGCCTTCACGGCCGCCGATTGCACCGCCCAGACGATGATTACCGGGGCCGACGGGGTGATGGTCCCGCTGGTGACCGAAGAGCAGAAACAGAAGCGTCGTCAGACCGAGTCGGCGAAACGGACCGAGCAAGGGCGGCCCTCGACGGCCCCGGTGGGCCGGCCCACGCGGGGCAGCGATGGCCCCTACAAGGAGTTCAAGCTGGTGACGTTCTACGATTCGGACAAGTCCCACTGTCACGTCGTGGCTACCAGCGGCGACCACGAAGCCCTCGGCCGGCTGATGCGTCGGGAGGCGCGGCGTCTGCACTTGGCTCAGGCCAAGGTCAAGTACGCCCTGTCCGATGGGGCCGAGTGGATCGCCGGCCAATACGGCCGACAACTGCCGATGCTGGATGAGCATATCCTGGACTACCGCCACTTGCGGGACCACGTGGTTGAGGCCAGCCACGTGCTCTACGGGGAGGGAACGCCGAAGGCCGTGCAATGGCGGGAGGAGATGATGGGCTGCGTGTGGGAGCAGGGCCCGCTCGTGCTGCTGGATCGGCTGGGTTCGTATCTGCGGCATCATCGCACCGGCGCCAAGCAGGAGGCGTTGGAATCGTTGCGGGATTTCGTCGCCAAGCGGGTGGCGATGACGGACTACCCGAGGTTCCGTGAACTGGGCTATGACTGCGGTTCCGGCCCTACCGAATCGCAGTGTGGCACGCTGACCGCTCGCCTCAAAGGAGCCGGCATGAGGTGGGACAAGTCCAATGCCGAGGCGATGATGGCCTTGGCCTGCGTTGACCACAGTGGCCTGTGGGATACGTACTGGAAATCCGAGCGGGCGGCTGCGTAAGGCCGCCAGGATCTTCCCTCGCACACACTCGGGACTCGGAGAGACGGCATTTTCCCCTTTACAGGGCCTCCGCCGTAGCTCTACAATGATACCGCGAATCCGGTTGACGAATGGATACTTACGGACATCTGCGCACGGTGGAATCGTGGGAGCATGACGAGGGCAGCCTCGGGCCGCTCGGGGCGACCTGGCTGGAAACGGAGCAGGCGTGGAATTTTGCGTTATACTCCCGGCATGCGACGGGCGTGACATTGCTGTTGTACGGCGCGAAAGATTTTGTCGAGCCGGCCTTTCAGCTCCGGCTCAATCCCCTGCAAAACAAGACCGGGCGCATCTGGCACTGTTTCGTGCCACGCAAGGCCGCGCCCGCGGCGCGTTACTACGCGTACCGGGTGGAAGGCCCGTGGGATCCCGGGCAGGGACATCGATTCGACGCCCAGAAGGTCTTGTTCGATCCCTTCGCTGAGAACGTGTTTTTCCCGCCGGCTTTTTCGCGCGCCGCCGCCCGGCAACCGGGCCGCAACGACGGGCGCGCGGTGCTCGGCGTGTTGCCGCGTCGCGCGCCGCCGTTCGACGGGGGCGATGCGCCGCCGCCACGACACACGCACGACGCGGTCGTCTATGAGTTGCATGTCAAAGGTTTCACCGCGCGCGCCAATTCGGGCGTGGCGCCGGAAAAGCGTGGCACGTTTCTCGGCCTGATTGAGAAGATCCCGTACCTCCGGGAATTGGGAATCACCGTGGTGGAGTTGCTGCCCGTGCAGCAGTTCGACCCGCAAGAGGGCAACTATTGGGGTTACATGACGCTGAGCTTCTTCGCACCGCACCAGAGCTACACCCGGCGCGATGCCGTAGCGGAGTTTCGCCAGATGGTCCGGGCTTTTCATGGGGCCGGGATCGAGGTCTGGTTGGACGTCGTTTACAACCACACCTGCGAAGGCAGCGAGACGGGGCCGACGTATTCCTACCGGGGCATTGACAATCGCAGCTACTACCTGCTCGACCCGGCGGGGCATTACCAGGACCACAGCCAGTGCGGCAACACCACCCGCTGTGCTCACCCGAGTGTCCGGGCCCTGGTATGGCGCAGCGTGCAGCATTGGGGGGAGCGCATGGGCGTGGACGGGTTTCGCTTCGACCTCGCCTCGGTGTTCGCCCGCGATCAGGACGGCAGAATCGATACCGATGCGCCTCCCATCATCGCGGAGATCAGCGCGCTGGGGGCGCAGCTTGACCTGCGTCTGGTGGCCGAGTCGTGGGATGTCGGCGCGTTCCTGTTGGGCCGGAGTTTCCCCGGCCTGACGTGGCGACAGTGGAACGGACAATTCCGCGATGATCTCCGGGCGTTCGTCAGAGGCGACCCCCACATGGTCGGTGCGTTGATGCGTCGCTTGTACGGCAGCGATGATTTGTTTCCCGACGGCCCGGGCGATGTGTACCGGCCTTACCAGAGCGTCAACTTCGTGACCGCCCATGACGGCTTTTGCCTCTACGATCTCGTCGCTTACGATCGAAAACACAATGAGGCCAATGGCCACGGGAATCACGACGGCGCGGCCAACAACCGGAGTTGGAACTGCGGCTGGGAAGGCGACGAGGGCACGCCGGCCGAGGTGCGGACGTTGCGCCACCGGCAGATCAAGAATTTCTTTTCTCTGCTGCTGCTGGCCAACGGAACCCCGATGTTTGGCGCCGGCGACGAGTTTCTCAACACGCAAGGCGGCAACAACAATCCGTACAACCAGGATAACGAGACCACCTGGCTGGACTGGTCGCGACTCGAACGGCACCGGGACATGTTCCGTTTCTTCCGGCAGATGATCGCGCTGCGCAAGAGCCGGCGTTCCCTCGGCCGCAGCCGCTACTGGCGCCAAGACGTGCACTGGTACGGCCCGCAGGGGCCGGTGGATTTCGGTCCGGAGTCGCGCAGCCTGGCGTACTGTCTGGTGGGCGAGCGCTTCAAGGAAGGCGACCTGTACGTGATGATCAACGCCTTTTGGGGGCCGGCACGTTTCCATATCCAGGAGGGTGGTGCCGGCGACTGGAAACGCCTCGTGGACACCAGCCGCCTCAGTCCGGAAGACATCGCGGAGCCAGGCAGCGAATGGCCGGTAGGGTCGCTCGACTACGAAGTCGCGCCGCGCTGCGTGGTCGTGTTGGAGCGCAAGACCACGGGGGCGAAATGAGCGGGCGACGCTGTCCTGACGTTGCCGTGATGACGGATCACTGACAGGATGCGCTAAACCTCAACGGGACACCTCGGCCGGTAAAGTCCCACCGTACCGGAATCGCTGGCGAACCGGTTCGGCTCGGAGCACATCCCTGAGACGGTAGTCAGTAGTCGGTTGGAGGGCCGTTCTCAGTCCCCGCCCCGGATCAGAGTCCGGGGTGACAACGTTGTCCGTTGGGAATCTGTGGAGATCGGCGCAATCTGTGGATGATCTTGTCGCCTTTTCCTGTGGTTCATGCAGTTCACGAGAGAAAGGCCTGGATTCCTGCCTTCGCAGGAATGACGGAGTCGGTATCCGCGTTTCTCCCCGTCTATCTGTGGTTTCATGGCCTCTGTGGTTACCCTTTCCCGCTGGGCAGGTTTTTCAGCGGCGGTAGTCCTCTGGGAAGTTGAGGTAGGCGTGCACGCCGTAGAGCTCGTAGGCCTTGCGGTCGCGGGCCTTGGCGGCCTCGACGGGATCGTCAAAAAGCCCGAGGTAGTAGAATTCCCCACGGTAGTTGATCCCCGCCCGCCATTTGTTGCCTTTACGGTGCACGCCGATGAACCCGGAGGCTCCGCCGCGCGGCCTCTGGTTGGCCAGATTCTGCCGGCGGGTGCACACCCGCAGGTTGCAGCGCCGGTTGTTCAGGCCATTGCCGTCGATGTGGTCCACGACATAACCCTTGCGCGGCCGCAGGATCATGCGGTGCATGAATATCGTTCGCCTCCCAGTCCAGCAAATGGCGTAAACCGTGCGGCCGCGCGAGAGCGCATGCCACTTGTACTGGCTCAGTTTCTCGTAGTCGGCGGCATCGACGGTGGCGAACCGGTGGCAGCCCACGCGGATGCGCCGGACGGTGGGGTCGGACTCGTCGGCCGCCGGAGCGGGGCGGTCCGGCGCGGGCTTCGCGCGCGTCGGCTTCCAGGATCTGGGCTTGAAGTTCCGGCAGGTTTCGGTCGGCAGCATCTCCACCAGCTCGCCGGGACTGTCGGGGTGATTCGAGCACAACAGCAGGTGGGGCAGGCCGGTGCAGCGGTCCATCCCCTGGCGCCACTTCGACAGCGGACACGAGTACGCACACAGCACGCATTTGCCCGCGAACAGGTACGCAAAGGCCGGCCGCCAGCGTTTGCCCCGGTACTGCTCGGGCCACACCTCGCTGTCCGGCGGCGGCACCCGGGGCCGTCGCGGCAAACGCCGCCGACCTCCCGCCCGCGGGGTTCCCCGGGCCGCCTCCCGTTTGTCTTGCTCCCCTCGCTCTCTTGCCGCGGCTTTTGGCCTTTTTACTCTTCCCTTTGTCCCTCTCATATGCTCCCCTTTCGATAGAAAGCTCTCCAATCCGAATCTCCCATGGCGATTCCCGCCTTCGCGGGAATGACACCGCTGCACGCGCGGGGGCGAGACAAATCCAAAGGCCTCAAATTCGAATGTCTCAAGCCAGCGCCGCGAGAGGAGTGTTTCCGCCATTCGCGCTTTGAGCTTCGAATGTGTTTCGAGCTTCGGATTTCGATATTCGAGTTTTCTTTCACATATGTTACATAGACCAGGTATGTCTGTCAACAAGAATACTAACAAACTACAACAATTTTTTCTGCTCCTAACCCCTTGTCCCGCCAAGACTAAAGAAGACCCGCACAAACAATGTGGCCCCGCCGCCCCCGGCGGTGAGGCCGCGTTGGTAGTGTGCCCGCAAGGGCATATCCGAGGAAACGCCGGGCGGCGTCCCTACGAACGGATGGTGTCCGGGACTCTTTCCGACTCTGAATAGAGCAGGTAGAAGACTCGCCTGGGAGGGCAGGGCGCGGTATGCTATGGGGACGACGGGCTTGGGCCGCCCAAGGCCCGGGCCGTCACAGAGAATACGGGGCCAGGCTGGGACCCCAGACGCGCCGCGTCGCATTTGGGAACCCACTCAGACGGCTGCGCCCTCAGGACAGTTGGATGTGGGAGGTCAATATGTGTGCAGGGAATCTGGAAGACGGGAGCCGCCCCGAGGGGCACGGGTGCTGTGATAGGGCTGGGGCGGACTTGGCCGTAAGCCGCCGAAGTCTTCTGGGCGGGCTCGGAGTCGTAGCGGCTGTGGGCGGTCTCAAGGCAGTGGATTCTCCGCCAGGCAAGTCTGTGCCAGCCGGAGGGACGGTGAAAGGGGAACCTTTGCCCCGAGGGCGTGCCCTGCGGGTGCAGCCGGCCCTGATGTACCATTTGGAGCAGCGGCAGGAGAAAACGAGCTGGCGCAGCTACGGGGGACTGTGCACGGAGGCGGACATCACGGCCGAGATCGGCCGCATCACGGGCGAACTGCAACGACTGGTCGAGAAGGCGGAATTCCCAATCCAGATGCTGCCGATGGCACGCATCCAGGACGAGAGCACGGCCCGGCAGGTCGGCGGGGCGGATGCCGATGTGATTGTTCTCTATGCGGCCTCCGGCGGGACGAACCTTCTGAACCTGGTGGCCTCATCCAAGGTCCCGATGATCATGTTCATCCGTCACCAGTCCGGGCCCTTCTACCTGTGGTACGAGATTGCTCACTGGCGTTTCCTGCGGCAGAACGGCGACACGTTCACCGCCGGCAACACGGATATGCAGGACATCGTCATTGACGACCATAGCGAAGTGCTGTGGCGACTGCGGGCTCTCTCTGGGCTGGCCAATGCCAAGGGGACCAAGATGCTCGCTATTGGCGGTCTGATGGCCTACAGCGAGCCGGCTCAGGCCCACGGCCCTTCGCACGCCAAAGAGGTTTGGGGGTACGAAATCGAGACCGTTACCGAGCAACAATTCGCCGAACATCTCGCCCAGGCCCGCAACGATCCCAAGCGGGTGAAAGAGGCCCAGCAGCAGGCGGATGAACTACTCTCGATGCCGAATGTCACCCTGAAGACCGAGCGGAGATTCGTCACCAATTCCTTCCTGGCGCTGGCGGTCTGTAGACAGTTGATGGCCCAGACGGGGGCTTCGAATTTTGGCTTCGGTCGCTGCATGGGTCGGCCGGTCATCGAGATGCTGGATACGCCGCCTTGCCTGGTGATGAGCCTGGCCAACGATGCGGGGTATACGGCCTATTGTCATACGGATCTGTCCCATACCCTGCCCGGCGTCCTCATGCGGTGGATCGCGGGCCGGCCCACCTTCGTGTGCAATTCCCATTTCCCCCACGATGGCCTCTTTACGGTTGCCCACTGTGCTGCCCCACGGAAGATGAACGGCGTGGACTACGAGCCGGCCACTATTATGACCCATTATGAATCCGACTATGGCGCCGCCTGCCGCGTCGAGTATCCCAAGGGACAGACGGTCACCGCGGTGATTCCGAATTTGCGTTGTACGAAGTGGCAGGGTTTTCGCGGAACCATCCTCGCGGCGCCGGCGTTCCCGGCCTGCCGGTCCCAGATGGAGATCGCGATTGAGGGGGACTGGCGCCGTTTGGTGGCCGAGATGGAAGGCTTTCATGTCCAGATCATTTACGGCGACTACCTCCGCGAGATCGGCTACGCCCTCAAGAAACTGGGCAAGGTCCAGTGGCAGTCCTACTCTGCGTCCCCAATGTCCTCTGCGGTTAAGGAGTCTGGATTCCCGCCTTCGCGGGAATGACAGAAATCATAGCCACCGTTGCAGGCCGCTATGGCGTAGAAGCTGGTGTCGATAAATCTCTGCCACCAGTCTGCCCGCCGGCCTGGGGTCGGTTTCACTTCGACCCAGTCGATCCAGCCACCGGCTTGGTTGTTGGCGTCCCGGCGGGTCTGCCACAATCCGCTGCCGAGGGACCATCGGATTGCAGCCGCAGCAAGATCAGGATGTCCTGTATCGAACCAGCACAGGGCGGCCTGGAAAGAGTAGCCGGGGTATTTTCTGGTCTTGCACTGCCCGTCCTCCCATTCGTAGTGGATGCACGACCCGTCCCTCTGCTGAAAGGAGTCGTGAATCCACTGCCCAACCTGGAAGGAATTGACGTCCTGGACCGGCAGATCCAGCATCTGGGGTGCGTATTGAATCCAACTGGGCAGGTTCTGCAGACCCGAAGAGGGCCACTGGGGATTGCCGCTGCCATCGATCGCTATGTGCCACACGCCTGTGTTTCTGACGCGGTCATAGAGATGGGTGTTGATTCCCTCCAGGACCCGCTGGGTACTGGAAGCACACGTTGTGGCGAACGCCGCCTCACCCTGCTTGGTGGCCCACGCCTCGGCCGCTTTCAAGGCCCAATAGGCGTAAGCATTGTCGTGGGTCCAGCGCCATCCCTGGTGCATTCCGTGGGAGTCCTTGCCCCCTCCCAGCAACCCGTCATCCCTGCCACCCTTGTTGCTCACCGCCTGACAGTCCATGAGATACCAGGCACCCCTGCTCATGGTGACGTACCGTTTCGGATCGAACCCCAGCTTGTGGAGGGCGATCATGACCTCGGCGGTGTGCCGAGGCGACTGGCCCGGATCGGAAGGCTTGTCATAATCGTATTGGTTGCACCAGGCGCCATCGTCAGAGTCCTGTACCCTGACGAGATAGTCTGCCGCCAGTTGGGCATGGGTCAGATAGTTGGGATCCGGGAGGATCTCCGCGGCCAGGACCAAGCCCAGGATGGCCATCGCATTCTCGCTGGGGACCACCCAGGTCGCCCGGCCGTACACGTTGTTGATCGCCCCATACGCAGGACTGGTCAAGTCCATGTCCTGGCACGCCACGATGTACTCGGCCTCCATCCTGGTCAGCGCCAGGCGGTCGGGATCGTTGGGGTATATCACGCCACCCATGCTGGGCCCTGAATTCAGACCGAGGATAAGCCAACCGGCCCATCCCATAACCCGCGTGAGTACTTGTCGCTTTTTCATATCACACCTACCTGCCAGTTTGGCTCCTGGATGCCCGTGGCTATCTATTATATCCAATCCGCAAAATCGAAAACAAGCTGGAGACATGTGCTGCCCTCCCTATCCCGGCGGGGATGACAGCGGTTACGTGTTGCGGATCGTCAGTTGGAGAAGGTGTTGCGTACCCTCCGTGACCTTGGCCTGGTCACTGATGCGAATGGGACAAATCCAGATGATTCTCTCCCGATCCGCGAAGATCAGAATTCGGTCCCGCAGGTCGTGGGGCACCTTCGCGGTCGTCAGGAATTTGCCAACTTTTTTCTCCTCAGTCATTCCCAGTGGCTGGAATCTGTCTCCCGGCCGGCGCCTCCGCACCACGACGGGCAGGGTCAACCGGTCGAGATCAAAATACTCGACGAACCGGCTTTTGTCACCCGCGATTCTTGCCGCGTCAACCTCGCTGTGTTGGAGGATCTTCGCTTCGATCTCGCGTCCGGCGAATTGAATCCTCCCTGGCACTTGAAGAGTCGCCACCTTGAAGTCTGGCGGTGCAAGCCTTACCCTGCGCGAAGCACTCAAGACAATCTGTTCGCCCTCTCGTCGGGCGGAGAATCCTCCGGGAATCTCGACTTCTTTCCCGCCCATAGTGGGGCAGGCCAGGTGCAGAATACCTCTGTAATGGGGTTCCGCCAGATCGGTGCCGCCAGCGGCTATTCTCATGACTACCACGCGGATCAATTCAATCGCGATGGGCTCAGGCAGTGACGCCAGTGCTGATGCATCAACGATCACCTTGTCCGGGCCGAGTTCCACGACTCTCGACCATGCCTCTTCGGTCTCCCGTTCGATTCGATCCAGCAGCTTCGTCGCTGAGGCGGCCAGTTCGGATAGCTCTTCAGTCAGGCAACTTTGCGCGTCCCGCTGAAGAAAGGGCAACAGCTTGTGCCGAATGTAGTTGCGGGTGTAGGTGACGTCTGCGTTGGTCTGGTCTTCGCGCCAGTGCAGGCCGCGACGTTCCAGGTATCGGACGATGTCGTGGCGAGTCGCGCAGAGCAGCGGACTGGCTAGCCGCAGGTCGCCCAGCCGTCGCGCCGGCCGGATGCCGGCGAGACCCCGAAAACCGGTCCCGCGCCCCAGCCGATGAAGAACCGTCTCCGCATTATCACTCTTCTGGTGACCCGTGCCTATCCACGTACATCTCTCGTGGCGTGCGATCTCGCCGAGACCGGCCAGCCGCAGTTGTCGGGCCGCTGTTTCCAGCGACAGTCCGTGCGTCCGGGCGTACGCCTGCACATCGACGCTCCTGGCGATCACGGGTAGCCCCAATCCGGTTGCCTGCTCGACAACGAACTGCTCGTCGGCGTCGCTGTCCGGGCCACGCAACTGGTGATTGATGTGGGCGCAGACCAGATCCGGCTCGACGTGCCCCTGGGCCTTGAGGACCGCCAGCACGTGTACCAACGCTGTCGAGTCGGCCCCGCCGGAGACCGCCAGCAGAATCCTCTGGGCTCCGGCAAACAGCCCATGCCGGCGGAGAAAATCGGCCACGGTTTCTTCAAATGGGTCCGGCATTGCGCTCGCCCGCCAAATGAAAACGGGTCTGACGCTTCCGTCAGACCCGTTGCCGATCGAAAGAATCGTTCCGCCTTACTTCGACGTATTCAACTCCTGGACCCGCCTCTCGGCCATGAGTCTCAGATCGGTGTACTGGGGATCCTTGGCGATGGCCTCCTGGTACACCTCCAGGGCCTTGGCACGGTCGTGCAGCTTCTTGTCCAGGATATCGGCGGCTCGGTACCGGGCGGGATACGGCGTGGCGGGGTCCCACTGATAGGCCCGCTGGTAGAACGACAGGGCAATCGTGTAGTCCCGGAAGCCCTCGTGAATGCGGGCCATCTTGTACGCGGCGTCGTCGATCTTATCGCTCGTCGGGTACCGGCTGATCAATTCCCCGTACTTGCGGAGAGCCGCCCGCAACATCTCCTCGTCCTTGGTGATCGCCACCGGGATCACTCCGGCGTCCTTATTGAACTTCTCGGCCTCGGCATACAACTGGTCCGCCGCCGCGATGCTCTCCGACGCCTTGAGGTTCGCCGGCATCACCTGGGCCTCGACGATGTACTGATACTGCGGGATGCGGTTCAGCGCGGTCAGTTCCTGCTTGGCCCAGATTGTTTTCTGGTGATTGCCGGAGGCATCGTAATACTGAATCAGGGCTTCCAGGCTGCGCTGATAGGCATGGCGCGTGGCGGCCATCTTCTCGACGAGGTCGATCTCATCGGCGGAGGTCGCGACGGCCAGTGGTTTGTTCGGCTCGCTCACGTAAGGGGCTGACCTTGCCGGCAGCCTTTGGCTTGTCCCCGTGTTCGCCTCGCACCCCACCAAGAGGGTCAGTAGAAGAATCGCTGCGGCAGTTGTAAACATCCTTGTCATTGTATGGCCTCCTAAAGCTCTGCCATTGCCTACGTGCCGGTCTGGATCACGCACAGATATCTCCGCCTCCGCCGTTTACCACCGGCATGTCAATATAGATAATTAAGCCCAATTCGCCTCGCGCGTCAAGCCCCAAGAGCGCAAAAAAAGTGACGAATCCCTGCTTTATCTTCACTGGCAAGGGGGTGGTAGCGACGTTTCCGTGTCATCCCGGGGGTCATCCGGGGGGATTTACGCTTGGCTCGTCCGGCGGTAGTTCCTATAATAAAAAGCCGGGCAGGGTGAACGGACGTTTTGCTAACTCGTTCAGGGACGGGTGATTATGACCAAAAAGTGGACGGCGGATGCGCTCTTGGAGCAGGTCCGCGGCTTTCAGGCGGCGTGTATCATTACTGCTGGTGCCGATCTTGATCTCTTTGCGGCCTTGGACGGTACCCCGATGACGGCCGAGAGGCTGGCTAGGAAGGTCAACGCCGATCCACGTGCCGCGGCGGTCCTTCTCGACGCCCTGGCCGCGCTCGGACTGCTGGCAAAGAAGGGTGACGTGTATGAGGTTCCGGCGGATGTCGCAGAATTGCTGGCGTGGGACGCGCCGGTGAATATCCTCGCCGGGGTCCGGCACCAAGGCAACTGCCTGCGCCGCTGGGGCCAGCTTGCCCGGGTCGTGCAGACGGGCCAGCCGGCCCAGAGGCAGCCCAGCATCCGGGGCGAGGCGGGGGATTGTGAGTCGTTCATTGACGCCATGAACAACTTCTCCGGACCCTTGGTCACCCAGGTCGCGGAGAGATTATCGCCCCTGCGGTTCCAGCGGATGCTGGATGTCGGCGGAGCCTCAGGTACGTGGACCATCGCCTTTCTTCGGGCCGTACCGGACGCGACGGCCGTTCTCTTTGATCTGCCGGAGGTCATGCCACTGGCCCGGGAGCGGCTCACCCGGGCGGGGTTGGCCGACCGTGTCAGTCTCGTGGCCGGCAATTTCGATACGGATGAGCTGCCGGGTGGGGCCGACTTCGCCTGGCTCAGCGCCATCGCCCACCAGAACTCCCGCGCGCAAAACCGTGTCCTTTTCCGGAAGATCTACTCGGCCTTGACCCCAGGGGGCAATCTGATCATCCGGGATGTCGTGATGGATGCGTCGAGGACCCAACCGCCCGCCGGTGCGCTGTTCGCCGTCAACATGCTTGTCGGCACCGAAGGCGGCGGCACGTTTGCCTTCAATGAATTCCAGGAAGACCTGATCACGGTCGGGTTCAAAGGCATCGAGATGGTCCATCGTGGCGCCGCCATGGACTCGCTGATCCGAGCGATGAAGCCTTGACAGTACACCGAATCGTTATGATTTCTTCTCGATCGTGAATTCGCCGTAGGGGGCGATGACCTCGAAGCCGAGCTTCCGGTAGCACGTGAGGGCCGCCTCGTTGTCGGTCTTGACGTTCAGGCCGATGTGCTCGACTTTCTCCAAGAGCGATTGGCATAGGCGGGCTGTGACGAGCGTGCCGTAGCCTTGATTTCTGTGCGCCGGGTGCGTGACGATGTTGCCGACCGCCGCGACGCGATACTGCGGCGAGTAGACGTGTACGCCCGCTACGCTGACGAGCCGACGATCCACCCGCAGGCCGAAATACTGATCCGTCTTCAGCATCCGCGGGTTGAACCAGTTGCCCGGGTAGCTCTCCTCGTACAGCCGGACCAGTTCGTCGAGGTCAGCTTGCCCCAGCCGAACGACTCCGGAGCATTCGACGCCGGCAAGACGCGATGCGTCTCGAAGTGCCATCTTGTGGTGCGGCCCATGCGATTCGAGTTGATGTGTCCCTGCGAAGATGTCCTCCACGCCCGGGCTCAGGTGGGCATAGAAGCATCGTGGCAGCAGGGGGATGACCTCGCGTATTCGCTCGCTCATGATCTGCGGCTGCTCGGCGATCCCAACGACGGTCGGCAGTCCCGGTCCGGCATAGACAAGCACGATGTTCTGCAACGCGTCATTCCTCTGCCAGCCGTACCACGTTGTCTGCGGCCAGAAGAAGTCGTCCAGATCGCCCAGGCTGTAGACGTGCAGCTCCGCATTCTGCCGGAGAAAGGCCTCGATCTCCGCCTTGTCTTCCAAGCGTCTGATGCCCACCACCACTTACCCTTGCACAGCGTCTGTCATCCTGAACGGAGCGTAGCGGAGTGAAGGATCTGGACTACGAGTGAGAGCGACCTCCCCTTCGGTGGCCAGATCCTTCGGCTTCGCCTCAGGATGACAAAGCCCATGTCATTCAGGAATCTCTCCGAAATACGGATATGCCTAGCGGCTGGGTCATATTACCTTCTTTACCCTGTACCGAATGATCGTGAGATACTTCTCCGGGTTGCCTTTGGAGAACATGCCGGGGCCTTTGAGGTACTCCTCCTCGTGCTCGCCCACGATCTCGTAGCGGCAGTCCTTGATGAACTCTGTCAGCTTGGCGATGGTCGGTTCCTCGCGGTCGTAGGGCCCCACGTGCAGGATCTCCGCCACGTCGCCGTATTCCCACGTTGTCAGTTCGACCCGCAGCCCCGATTCGCCGTCACCTTGACCCGGCAGCGACTGAATGCTGTCGGGCACGGGCATGGCGTAGCGCCCGATCCACTGGTCCTTGGGCGTGTCCAGCGCTAGAGGCCAACGGGCGCGCGGGGCCGGCTGTTGGGGGCCCTTGGGCACCCCTTTGAGGCTGAAGTAGGTTCTGAACAGCAGGCCAAACGCCTGACTCCCAACCGTCCCCGGCTCGCCCTTGGCTTGGACCTGGAGGACTTTCAGGTCCGGCAGGATGCGCACCTGCGGTTCCTTGAGATACCCGAACTGGGCCGGACTGGGCCCGCTCACGCCGAACAGGAACGCCGCCGTCAGGACGACGACCACCACAACAGGCACCAGTACCAGTGCCACTTTCGTTCTCTTCAACATTGTTCTCCCCAGGGCTCTGTTTCAGTCGATTGTCAATTCTTAGCTCTCGATTCCGGGTGGCAGCCTCAAGGCCGAAGGCCTTGGGGATGGCTTTGACCGTAACACGTGACACCATCCCCAAGCTGCGCTTGAGGCTGCCACCCGGAGATGATCCCTTCTTGTACGGTTTCCTACATTCCCTTTCTGACCGGCACGCGCAGGATGGTCTTGAGCTTCTCCGGCGCGATGCGGCGCGGATCGGAGAGGTAGATCTCGTGATGCCGTCCGTGGAGGGCCAGGCCCTGCTGCTGGGCCAACTCGCTCATGGCGCCGATCGAGCGGCCTTCCTCTTCATACGGGCCGACGTGCAGCATCTGGACGCAGAGACCCTCCATGATGGACTCGAGTTTCACCTGATCGGCACACGGGGCCTTGCCCTTTTCGATGAGCTTTCGGGCGGCGTCTTCGAGTTCTTTCTGCTCGACAGAAGGCGGCGTCCGGATCATCAGTCGCCAGTTCCACTGCTCCTTGGGCACATTCGCAAAATCGCAACTCTCGCCGTCAAGCCACCATTGGGCTTCGAGCTTGCTGACCACGTAGTCCTGCAAGCCGGCGAACTTGCGGGTCATCTTGACGGTGAACGCCGCCCCGTAGAGGGCGCCGATCTTGTCGGTAAACTCGGGTCCGCCCGGAGCCCCTCGCCCACTGATGGTTAGGTACGTCGCCTTGTCCATCGTCACAAGGACGGGTTTCTTCGGCGTGACATATTGGTCTTTGTGCAGCTTGTACAAGTCGATCTTATCGTTTGCGCTCATGATTCCACTCCTTCAATACGCCGGTTCCAGCGGCGCGTAAATATCGGTGATCAGATCTTCCGGGTCGGTGGATTCCGGGGCGTTCAGATAGAACTCCAGCGACGGCTCCGAACGTAGCTCCCGTCCGCTGCGCGGCAGCCATTGGCCCAGCAGCTTGGCATAAGTCTGCTCCAGCAAGCTGTAGGGGCCGACGTGAGTCGTGACGGCGTATTCCCCGCCGCCGATAGTCTGGACGCCGACGTCGTCTTCCGCCGCGAAGTCGCTGTCCACGGTGACGCAGGCGTCATAGCGAATCTTCTCGGGGGACGTGACCTCCGGGTCGTCGTAGCAGATGCCGATGAACCTCGTTCCCAGCCCGAGCAGGCCATCCTTGCCCAAGCGCAGGCACAGTCGCTCCCAGGCGGTTTCGACCTCGCCATACGGACCGACATGCCGGACAAACGCCACGCGCATCGGTTCCACGTGTTCAATTCGTACTTCCATAGATTCACCTCCGACAGGTAATTGCAGGTCATGGTCCGAGCCGTCTTCCCGGTAGTGCACGCCGGCACTGAGGGCGAGAGTCGCGCTCTGGTCGCGTCGATAGCGTGAGGGGCTGCAGCCGCACAGACTCCGGAACGCCCGGGTGAAGGCCTCGTGCGTTTCATAGCCCGCCTCGAGGGCGACTTCGATAATGGACCGGTCCGTGCGTTTGAGCCGCGTGGCCGCCCGCTCCAATCGCAGCCGGCGAATATGCTCGTGCAGCGACTCGCCGACCATGCCGCGAAAGATGCGGTGAAAATGGTACGGCGAGAAGTGCGCGACCTGGGCGTACTCTTCCAGCGACCGCTCGTCGTCCAGGTTCTTCTGAATGAAGACCAGGACACTCAGGATTCGTTTCGTGTACTCTTGTTGTGTCGATCTTTTCATAGGCCCACACAGGTCTACGGTGAATCATGATTCACCCATCATGATATCGCCGCCAAACCCGCGTGCTTGACCGTTTTTGCCAATTCGAAGGTGATTTGACTCTCAGGTTGGCGTGCTGTCGTTCGCAAGGGATACCTACACCAGCGATCTTTCGAAATCCGCCACGCGCGGCGACTTCTTGCCCTTGCCCGTGACGATCTTGTGGCCTTCCTCTCTCAGTTTCTGAGCGTGCGCTTCGACGCCGCCGGGGAATTTTGGGTTCATGCTGCCATCGTCCTTTACCGCGCGCCAATACGGCGTGATCTGCTTTCTGCCGGCTTGCCGGTCCTCCTCCGCGGCCTCCGAGCTGATGCGGAGGAAGATGCCCGTCGTCAGAGGACACGTGGAATCGGCCCCGAACGGCTGGGCCAGCCGCTGTCGAATCTGGCCTACGGTGATGAGCTTCCGCTTCGGCACGGCCCGGAGTAGTTCATCGACCATCATCGGGGTCGGCACGAGCACCCGCCGGCCGCCCATGGTCTTGACCCACTTGTCGGGCACGTCCACCACTTTGGGTAATCCGTCAACAGGCTTTTCCAGCTTCTCATGCCAGCTCTTGCGTGTTCTTGCCATTCCCGGGCCTTTCATCACAGGGTCACCTTGGACTTCTGAGACACCCTAACCGAAGGGGCGAGTGACGTCAACGCTGGTTGTCCCCGCGTCAGGGCCAGCGCATGTTCGCCTGTGATTGGAGGAAGATGGTGCGTGGTACGCGCCCTACGCGCTATCACGGGCCAGGCGCTATTCGTAGGGTGCGTATCACGCATCGCTCCACCGGATGATGAGAATTGGGACCTGCAAAAAAATCCTGGAATTCTTCTTGACCTCGGATTTTGCCAGTCGTATACTTGTAATAGTCATAGTAGTACAAGTGATCGGGTGGCGTATGCAGTTTCGCATAGACAACGCGTCGGACCGGGCCGTGTACCTGCAGATCATCGACCAGGTCAAGCGGGATGTCGCCCTGGGGCGGCTGGCGAAGGAGGAGCGGCTGCCGACCGTGCGCCAGCTCTCGCAGCAGCTCACGATCAATCCCAATACGATTGCCAAGGCCTACCGCCAGCTCGAGCAGGAGGGGATCATTGTCACCCGGGCCGGCGCGGGGGCCTTCATCGCCAACCTCGACAGCCTGCTGAGCAGGGCGGTCCGGCGTAAGCTCATCTGCGACGAGCTCGAACGGATCGTGGTCGAGGCCTTTCACATGCAGATCGACAGAGAGACCATCACCGATTGGTTCCACACCGCGCTGGAAAAGTTCAACCTGACATCGGGGAAAGAGTAGTTGGTACGTACATGCAGCGAGGGCGACATGAACGCCGATGAGAACGAGATAACTCCGGTGATCGAGTGCGAAGGGCTCACGAAGGTCTACCAGTGCGCCGGGGCCGGGCGCAGCGGTTCGGTGGTGGCTTTGGACAACGTCTCCCTGCGGGTGGGCGGCGGGACGATCATCGGCCTGATCGGTCCGAATGGGGCCGGCAAGACCACGTTTCTGAGCCTGGCCGCCGGTCTGATCTTTCCGACCAGCGGCACCCTGCGCGTCTGCGGCCATGCAGCCCCGTCGCTCGAAGCCCGGCGGAGTCTGGGCTATATCCCGGAATCCCCGGCCTTTCTGCCCCGTTATTCGGCCCGCGCGGTCCTGGCCTATCACGCCGCACTGGGAATTCTTCTGCTGGGTAGGCAGGAATTCAAGTATGCCCCCGATTGATGGTATGATGTCACGAGGAGACCGTAAGAGGATTCGCTATGAATGACAATCCAATCGTTGTCGAAAACCTCGTGAAGTACTACGAGGGCCGGTGCATCCTGGACGGGATCAGCTTCACCGTGCCGCGCGGCTGTATCTATGGTCTGCTCGGCCGCAATGGTTGCGGCAAGACTACGATGATCCGCATCCTGCTGGGGTTGGAGCCGCCCACACGTGGCCGCACGCTGGTCCTGGGTCAGGACTCGATGCGGCTGTCCGCCCGGACGCACGGCCGCATCGGGTATGTCGCCGAGGGACATAACCTGATCCAGAGCTACAAGGTCCGGCGGCTCATCGGCCTGTGCCGGGGGCTGTCGCTCCAATGGAACGAGGAGTTCTTCGGGCACCTGATGACGGCCTTCCGCTTGCCGCCGGACCGCCAGATCAAGGACCTATCCGCCGGCATGCGGGCCCAGCTCAACCTGGCCCTGGCGATGGCCATCGACCCTGAGCTGCTCATCCTCGACGATCCGACGCTTGGTCTGGATACGGTGGCCCGGCGGCAGTTCCTGGAATTGGCCATCGACGTGATCCAGCGGCAGGGCCGGACGATTCTCTTCAGTTCGCACATCCTGGCCGATGTCGAGCGGATCGCCGATCGGATCGGCGTCCTGGTCGCAGGCAAGCTGGTCGTGGACTGTACCCTTGAAGAGCTCAAGAGCCGCATCAAGAAGCTCCGCGTCATCTTCCCGGACCAGGCGCCGAGCGACCTGTACGTCACCGAGATTGTCAACCAGCGGCAGCAGGGGCGGGAAATGGTCCTGACCGTCGCCAACTGGAACCCGCAGAAACAGGCGATCCTGGAGACCTTCCGCCCGGAAAGCTGCACGGAGCTGCCGATGACGCTGGAGGACATCTTCATCGAATGTACCCGGCCGGTCTCCGCCGTCGTGCCGCAGGAAAGCGAGGTGTAGCATGCTGAGCCTCATCGCTCGTGAGATTCGCGACCAGGTCGTATATCTGGTAGGACTGTGCCTTACGGCCATCACCATGCTTGCTCTATTGATCCTGCAGATCTACGTGCAGATGGAGATGGTCTATCTTCCGATTCTGGGCATGGGCGTCGCCCTGTTGCTGATCGGGTTTTGTGCCCTGGGCATGGGGCAGATGTACGGCGACCGGGTCAATCGTATCGCGCCGCTGCTGGCCACATTGGCCGTCACGCGCACCCGCATTCTCGCCGCCCGAGTCGCCGTGGGTGTTCTGGCCGTCCTGGCTACGCTGGTCCCGATCGCGATCGCGGTCACCCTGGTGCTTGGGGCCTTCCTGCCGCCCCTGGAATTCTACTGGCGCATGATCGTGGGGATCTCCATCACGAGCCTCCTGGTCGGCATGGCCTGTTATTGCGTCGGTCTGCTGATTGGCTGGACGACGAACAAGACCGCGCTGCTGCTGGTGGACGGTCTGCTCTTGGTCGCGTTACTGGTGTCCGTCGTTTGGATCAAAGGATTCGGCCTCGACACCGCGGGGCTTCTCCTGCTCTTCATCGGGGCCACGCTGCTGCGCACCTGGCAAACGTTCACGTCGGCGTCACTGTAGGGTATAGGCTATGAATGCACGCAAGCACCACATCGCCAATGTCGTGGCCACCGGGGTGGTCGTGATTCTGCTGGTATCCACGGCCCTCTTCTGGGCCCGCTGGCTTTGCCGTATCGGTCGCGACCGCCTGTTGCCCCAGTCGGCACGCATCGCGATGGTCGATCTCTCCCCTCTGTTGGAGCCGGTGGCGGGGGACCCCAATCGGGCGGCCCCCTTGCGGATCGGGGCACGCATTCCGCAGAACTCTCCTCTTCTGGTGGGCCTGGGAATCCGGCAGTACCTGGAATCGCGCCTGCCCACCGGGCCGTCCTCGCCGATCTACCGCTGGGAGCTCCAGGGGCCGGACGGTCTGTGCCGGTACTACGATTCCTCCCTCGGCCAGATCGTGTCCAAGGGGAAGGAGATATCCCGACGAGCGGATGGGACAACCACGGTTCAGTCCTTTTCCTACTTTGCCGGTCCGGAGGGGGTCGGTGAGACGTCCGAGGAGAAGTTGGGCCGTTTCCTTGCGCCGATTGCCGACCGGCTCGCGACGCAGCCGCAGATTGTGTACGACCGTGCCGTGCGGAGATTCTACGCCATCGACTGGTCGCGGGGGGTGGTGCGGAAAGGGCCGGAATTGGCGAACAATGGCATGCACGAGCCGGTCCAAATCCGAGTGCTGTTGCGGAATCCCGATAAGATCCCCCTGATCTCTGTGCCCACCTCTCCCCGGGAAGACCGACTCAACAAGGTTCTGTCTCTGCCGACCTATTTCCCCGGCACGGGTTCAGTCGCCATTCTTGACGCGAGCGGCCGGATCGATCTGCTGGACCCGGGGACGCTCGAGTTCACTGGGGTGGCAGGCCGCTTGCCCAAACCGATGGCGGTCCTCGGCGCGCTCCGGCCGACAAGACCTCAGGATGTGATTGCCTATGAGGTCTCTCCGTTCAATATTCTCCGCGGCGACGGCAGCGAAGAATGGCGTTACGGGGGCTGCGCCGTGGCCGCCCTTTCCCGGGAGGGAATCGACCTGCGTTTGGAGGTCTATGATGCCAACGGCAGCTTATTCGGGCTCGACGAAACCGGCGTCCCACGGTATGTCGAGGCCGCACATGCCAGGGGCGCGACCAAGGGCTCCGTGGCGTCGGTCTGGGCGGCTTACTTCTATCTGCCGGGCGCGCAGACTCTCACGCTGGCCCAGTTCACGCTGGAGAACCTGCATCCGCCGGTTTTCCTGCTGTTGTCTTACCTGGCGGCGCCGCATCTCGATGCTCGCGCGGGTTATCGCTCGCTCTTCCTGCTGCCGGACTCGTTTGTCGCGATGAGAGCACGTGACGTGGATTCCGGAGTCGTCGCACGACCCGCGAGCGCCTTGCTGCTCGCGTGCCCGGCTCTCCTATTCGTGTTGCTGCTGGCCTGGTTCGTGACGCGCGACGCCGCGCGGATGGGACTGTCCAAGGATGCACGCGCCGCTTGGATCGCCGGGACGGTGATTTTCGGTTTGCCGGCGTACATCGCCTATCGCCTTACTCGGCCGAAGGTGGCGTTGGTTACCTGCGCCAATTGTGGTCTAGGCCGCCGGCCTGACATGGACAAGTGCCATCGCTGCGGCAGTTCGTGGGTTGTACCCGAGCTGACCCCGCCCGCCTGGCGCGTGCTGGGCGAGCCTGAGCAGGCGGAAGAAAGCTCACCGTCGCCAGCGCAGCAGGCGAGTTCTCAAGCCCAATAACCAACGCGGGGCAGTTGCGCGGCTCGTTTCCGTTCGTAGTGACGCCGTAAGGTGTTTCTCGTGTCGAGGGCGCGAGCGCCCTCGAATCGCGGGCAGGATGCCCGCGACACGTAGGTCCGATTTTCTGTTACCATGACCGGTCCGGCGGCCTTATACAGGCGAGGACGGTTTCGATGAACGATGAGAGCGGATACATCCAGTTTCTCGCCCAGGCCCGGTCGGGCGATCGGGGGGGCATGGGCCGGCTGGCCGTGCTCGTCTGGGAGCGGCTCTATCCGTTCGTCTTTCGCACGACGCTGAGCCGCGACGCCGCCGAGGATGTCCTCCAGGAGACGCTCCTGACCATGCTCTGCCGGCTGGGCTCGCTCCGCGACTGCCACCGCTTCTGGCCCTGGATCTACCGCATCGCCTGGAGCAAGATCCAGGACCGGCTGCGCAGCCGCCGGCGTCAGTCGCTCTACGAGATCGCTCTGCGTCGGCGGGTCGATGCCGGTGCCTCCTCCTCCGGCGACGGCGATCCGCTGGAGGCCCAAGTCCGCGAGGAAACGCGGCAGCAGGTCTTGACCGCCGTGGCCCGGCTCAACCGCCGCCAGCGCGACATCCTTCGGCTGCGCTGCTATGACGAGCTGCCCTATTCCGAGATTGCCGCCCGGACGCGGTCCAGTCCCGGGATGGTGCGCGTCCGTTTCCATCGCGCGAAAAGGTCGTTGAGGGCCCACCTTGCCTGCTGCCCGTGATGCCGACCACGAGGGCGGCACTGGGAAGGTGACTTCGCCGGGAGTGTCGCGTGCGGAGTATGTCACTGCGAGGAACGCAGCGACGAAGCAATCTCAGGCCCAGCGATGAGAGATTGCTTCGCTCCGCTCGCAATGACATTACTCGCGCCTGAGACTTCGTCTTTTACTTCTTCACGATTCCGCCGAGTCCGCCGGAGATCAGGCTGGCGATATTGGTCAACGTGCGCGGCAGGGTCAGGCCCCCACGGCAGGCCAGGTACTTCGGACGCCATTCGGGATCGAATTTCTCCTTGTACTGGCGCAGGCCTTGGAAGTTGTAGAAATGCTCGCCCAGCCGGAAGATCAGGGCGCCGGCCTTGGACCACAGCGGCGCCAGAGCCCGGTTCTCCAAACCCGACAGCGGGGCCATACCGAGATTGAACCATTGATAGCCCTCCTGTCGGCCCCAGAGCATCAGCTCGATCAGTAGATAGTCCATGATGCCTTCCGGGCAGCTTGGCAGGTAGCGCATGAGGTCGAGGGACAGCTCCTGTCTTTCGGCCCCTTGCCAGAGGTTGGCAAAGGCGACAATCCCCTCGTCGCTATCCACGACAGCCACGGGGCACTGCACCAGGTAAGTGGCGTCAAAGAAGCCCAGCGAGAATCCCTTCTCCCGCGTGTTCTTCTCTTGCAGCCAGGCGTCCGAGACACGCTTGAGCTCATCGAGAATGCCCGGGACCTGCTGCGCGGGCACGACCCGGAAGGAATAGGGGGTCAACTCTTGACACTTGACAGATTCGTCAAGTGTCAAGAGTTGACCCCGTGAGCTTTTGGTGAATCTGTTGTGGGTGTGCCGCAGTCCTTTCTTGGCGCTGCCTTCGAGCGAGAAGGTTGTCAGCGGCACCCGTGCCTCCTCGCCCAGCTTGAGGAACGTCATGCCCAGGTTCGTGTACAGGTCGAGCGTCTGGGCCTCGATCTGGTAGAAGGCAGGCTGACCGTGATAGCGGTCGCACAGCTCGACGAATTGCCAGGTGAGGTCCTCCCAGCGCTCCTGCGGCCCGACTGGATCGCCCAAGGTGACCCAACTGCGGTTCTCCACGCCGTACATCAGAAAGGCGTCCTGCTCGTCGCTCAGGATAAACTGCTTATCGCCCACCAGGGCTAGATTCGCATAGGTTCTCGGCGAGGCTTTGACAATTTCGCGGACCCTCGCCAGCGTGTCCCGGCTCATGATCGCCAACTGCGGCCGGGCTGGCACGAGGAGCCGGCCGGCGGCGTAGAGGAGAATCAGGACGACCGATCCTGCCGTTGCCCGCAGGAAACGCGGGGCGTTGCCCCGGAACGTGAAGCGCCACCACAGATCGTGCGAGTACTCCACATGTTTGTAGGCGAACAGGCCCAGCCATACGGAGCACAGCAGCACGATAACGATCAGGACCGTCCAGCCGGGGCTGAAGCGTTGGGCGGTCAAGGAGGCCTTGCGATAGAACTGGCTCCGGCAGGGCAGCAGGGCGGCCAGCATAACGCCGAGAATGATCGCCTCTTCGTAGTTCAGCCCCTTGAGCAGGGAGAACGCTATGCCGGCCACGAGCAGGAGGATCGTCAGGTGGAACGCGCCGTCCAGACGTCGTTGCAGACCGCGGGCCAGGATCAGCAGCGTCGCCCCGGTCAGACTGCCGAGAAAGTGGGATAGCTCCATGGCCGGCAGCGGCAGCAGGTCCCGCAGTATCTCCGCTCGACCTCGCACCGGCGGCAAGGCCCCGGAGAATAGGAGGATGGACCCCGCGACGAAGACTGCAAAGGCAAAGATCTGCGGCGCTACGGCCGAGCCCCACTGGCCGACGTGAATCCCGATCCGCCGGACCAGCGCCAGCCGCAGCAGCACTTCATGAATCGCCAGCAGCAAGGAGCCCAGCAGCAGGGGCCCGATGTAGTAGATCAGCCGGTACAGGAGCAGGGCGGCGGTCAGGGCCGCGGCATCGCCCCCGCCGGAGAGGGAGAACAAAAGGACGGTCTCGAACACGCCCAGTCCGCCGGGCACGTGGCTGATCATGCCGAGCCCCTGGCCGAGCATGAAGATACCGATGAACTTGGGGTAGGTGGTCTGCATGGGGTCCGGCAGCAGCGTGTACAGCACCGCCGCGGCCAGCAGCCAGTCAACCGAGGTAACGACGATCTGGCCGGCAGTCAGAATCGGCGAGGGCACCCGCAACTGCCAACCCCCGAGGGCCAAAGGCCGCCGCCGCAGCACGAGGGCCAGCAGGTAGACGCCCACGAGGGCGAGGCACACGACACCCACGACGCCGATCGATTCGACGGGCAGGTGCAGCTTTTGCGGCAGATGCACGTACTGCGGCTGCAAGACGAACGATGTGCCGGCGACCAAGAAGAACCCAAGCCAGACGGTGATGCCGCAGAATACGACGATCTCGGCGATTTCGCTGGCGGAAAGCCCTAAAGCCGAGTAAATGCGGTATCGTGCGGCGCTGCCTCCGACGACCGTGGCGCTATTGCTGAACGCGTAGCCGATGAAGGAGGCGAAGACGATCTGGTGATAGGGCAGCGGGTGGCGGGCGTATCGCAGGGCCAGGGCATCGTTGGCCGTCAGCACGAGATAATTGAGGATCGTCAGCCCCACGGCGACCGCGATATCGTGGGCGCCCACCTGCTGAAGTTGGTACACGATGTCGCGGTAGCGGTAGCCCCGCAGTTCGTGGTGAATGAGAACGATGGCCACAGCAAACAGGCAGACGCTGACAACTGGACCGATACTCTGTAAGGACCTGCGATTCATCGTTCCCATTCGTCGGATTCCTGGTGGCGGGTCGCCAACGCCCTGCGGGGACCCCGAATGCGATTTGTCGCGTTTGGAAACCCACTTGGCCGGCCCATTCTACTTCCGTTTCTCGCCGGATTGAACATATTTTTACGTTACCGGCCGGGGCCTTGTGCGCCTTCATACTGAGGCGTGGCAAAAGATGGCAGGCTTGACGCGGCTGCGCGGCCACGCTACATTCGCGTCCGTCACGTCGGAGATGATCGGAAATGCGAACCCTGCGGGTCCTGGCGATCCTGACAAAACGGCAGATGGCCGACGACGCGGCATATCTGGTGCCGGCGGTGGTCTTCTCTTTGGTGTTCGTCCCTGCTGTTGTCATCACCGTTCTCACCAATGAGCTTACGGCTCCTTCCTCACATAGCGTCGCCGTCTTCGTGGCCCTACCGATCCTTCTCTGCGTGGGCTCTTGTGTTTTGGGAATAACGCAGACCCGTGCAGATCGGAGAAGCGGCATCTCAGAGTTGCTATCCACTCTGCTGGCTGCGCCTGCCCTGGTGCTTGGCGCTCGCCTCACGGTCGGTGTCTTTGTCATTCTCGTCGCAATGGTCCCACTTGCGCTCGCAGGTACCATTCTCTGGCGGACTATGGGGCCTCCGGCTTGGCTTTTTTGGGGCTGGCAACTGGATGTTTTCTCCGGCATGTTCCTGGCGGCGTTTGCCTCTTATTGTCTCGGTCTTGCCGCCGGGATGAGAGCCCGGACCACGTGGCGGGCTTTTCGTGTTACGTCGTTGGCTATTCTGCTGGTTCTGCTGATCGTGGCGAAAGGATTCGGATGGCCGTTGGTGTCGATCCTCCTGACAATCCTGGTCGCCTCGATTCTTTGGTCGATCAGGTCTCGCCTGCCCTCGTGGCTCAGGGTCGGGACGGCTGGGCCATTGGCTACGTTGTTTGTGTCCACGGCTCTGTTCTGGGGGCGTTTTCTGAGCGATGCCGCATTGGGGAGATATCGGCCCGACCGCATAGATATCCATCCCAGCGGCCTGTTGGCTCAGGAGGGGAACGCCTCGGACGAATCACGCTCCTGCGATGTCCGCGTAGAGTGGCTCAACTGGGCGTACGAGAATCGTCTGATCAGCAATATTAATGAAGGCCACGTGATCTTGCGTACTCTCTACTGCTCATTCGGAGGGAGTGAGGATCTACTTCAACACCTGGGGTTAGTTGAATATATTCAGTCGAGGAGACGGGGTAGCTACTACGTTAGCGAATTGGGATGGAATCTTTTCGATTTCGTTCATCTTGACCAAGTGAATGGGCAACTCGTTTGTCGGCATAACCGCAAGCGTAGCATATTTCCCACACTCCCCTGGGATTGGTGTTTGGCGGAGGAGCGATTCATCGGGCCCGCAGGGGTATCCGGGGTTCCCACGGGCGAGATCGGCCGATTCACTGCACCCCTTGTTGGCGCTACCGAATTTGTGGAAAGACCGGCAGCGTGGTTTGCGGCGCCCTCCGGGCATGAGATCTCCACGCTTGCGTTATTCGATACACAATCCAGACGCTTCTTTTCCGTTGATCTTCAAGCGCGGGTGGTCTCGCACGGACCGGTGCTGCAACCTCGATCAGACAGATTCGTTCGGGTGGGGGCACCATCGTGTCGGGACATCTGTCGCATTTATGTCCTTCGGCCACGCACCGCAGGTGATCCAGCGTGGAATCCATATGTGCCTGTGATCTGCGAATCAGGAAGGATTGAACTGCTGGATCGTGATAGACTGGAGATTGTCGGATCTGTGGGGATGCTGCCCCGCCCGCGGACGCTCTTCGGCAGGGGCTCCCGGAGACCACGTGACCTTCTCGCGAGTGATGTCGTCTTCATCACCACGAGCACTTCACGCCAGAGCCCCACAGCGGATCGGCCTGGACGAGCCGAGTACGTCGGTGCGGTAGCGGCGACCGTCTCACGCCAAGGGACATCCATGAGCATCGCTGTCTTCGACAGGTCGGGGAAGATAGTCGAGGGGCACGACAAGGAAGCCGGAATGTCTCCAAAACGCCTGATCGCGAAGTACTTCTTTGAGTGTCTGCATCCGCCAGTTTTGACGCTGGTATCGTTTCTCACGGCCTACAGCTTCGAGGCGGGAGCGACGCATCGGGCGCTGTTTCTGATGCCGAACTCTTTTGTGGCTCAGCAGCGGGATCGCGAGACGAGCTTTGTCTTCCAATTCCTCGCTGCTTTGCTGTTCCTGGTGCCCGCCTTGGCTTTTTCCGGCTTTCTAAGCCGGCAAGTGGTTTGTGACGGCGCAGGCATTGGCCTCTCGCGGCGGGCGAAGTGGTTGTGGGCGGTAGGGACATTCGCATTTGGCTTGCCGGCGTACATCACATACCGGTTGACTCGCCCCAGGGTAGTTCTGACACTGTGCACGGACTGTGGCCACGGCCGGAGGGTAGACAGGGAGACCTGCCACCACTGTGGCAGCGGTTGGGGTGGGGCGGTGCTTGCCTCACCCGCGTGGCGAGTCACGAGCCCGTAGGGTGCGTACCACGCACCGTTCCATCTGCTCATCAGCGACGATGAAGACGGCCGTATCTGTCGCCTCACTCACAGGCAAGGAAGGGCCGCGCTGATGCAGGGAAAAGAAGGGGTGGCAACCCAAAGCTAGTAGACTTGGGCTGCCACCCATCAGCACTACCTGTCAGCAGGTGTTACTTGCTGCTGCTCCTGTCTTTGGCCTGGCGCAGCAGGTTCGTGGCTCGCTTGGCCACTTCCTCGTTCGTCGTGGCCTGCGATACCTTCTCCAGCGGCTCCACCAACTGGGGGGCCACCTTCGAGGATCCTCTCCCTCTGAGCAGTCTCTCGGCCAGGGTCACGGCGGCCAAGCCGGCTTCCTGGCGGGTGTTGGCGTCGCTCAGGTAGGGCAGGATCAGGTTCATGGCATCGGGCGACTCAATGTTGCTCAGCGTGCCGAGCAGCAGTCTCTTCTCTTCGTCGCGCTGGATCAGGCCCATCGCCTGCTTGCACATCTCAAGACGCTGCTCCACCGGCATCTCGCCGCGCACGGCCAGATTGAGATAACTTCGCAGAAAGAGCGTCTTGGCGGTGGAATCGCTCGTGGCCTTCGCCAGGGCCAGCAGGTCAGGTGCGGCATCCGCCGTTCTCCAACTGCCCAGGGCCCGGATCGCGGCGGAGCGGACCTCGGCACTGCTATTATCCACCGCGGCGCGAACGGCCTTCAGGGCATTCGGTCCGCCCACGGCCGCGAGAGTCCGGAGCAAGGCAGCTTGCTGTGCCGGCTTAGCCTGTGGGAGTCGACCGGTCAGCTTATCGACTTGGACCTGCGGGTCCTTGGCTTTGGTGCAGGCGGTGGTGATCGCCTGTTCCGCGGCGGCCAAATCCTGCGGCCTGTCCACGCTGTCCAGCAGTTCGAGCAGCGCGGGCAGTTGGTCGGCTCCGCCGAGGTCGCCAATCATCTTGATGGCGTCCGGCCGGACCTTCGGGTCCGCCTCGCGGGCGGCCTTCACCAGGACGGGGACTCCATCCGCCATGCGCCGGCGTCCCATCAGATCGAGCGCCATACGCTGCTTGTCAACATTGCCGCTGGCGAACATCTCTGTCACGGCGGCATCGGCCTCCCGGCACGGGATGGTGGCGAGGCCCGCCTGTGCGGCCTGTGCAATCTCGCGATCGCCGTCACCCAGCAAGCTCACAAACACCGGTACGGCGGACGCATCGCCCAGTTCCGTGACGGTTTGAAGGGCCGCCAGGCGAACGGGCTTCGCGCCGCTCTTGGCCGTGTCGAGCAGTGTCGGCACCGCGGCCTTGTCCCCACGCCGGCCCAGCGTCTGGATGATCAGGACTTGATTATCGGCCGGCAAGTCCTTCATCCCATTGAGCAGCGCCTTGGTGACGCGCTCGCTCGGCATTTCCTGCGCAGCCTGTACGGCGGCGGAGAACAGGATGTAGTCCTTGCTGCTCAGATGCTCGCGCAGCAGCCTCAGACCACCCCGGTCCGGGGTGAGGATCGCGCCGCGCAGCGCGCCGGCGCGGACTTGATGAGGGGCATTGTCGAGCTTTCGCAGTCCATCATAGATCGCGACGGCCTGCTCCTTTTGACCACCGGCCGCCAGAGACTCGGCGCAGCGGAACAGACCTTCGCAGAGATCAAGTTGGGTGCCGGCTGACGCTTTGGGCAGCGCTGCCTGCAGCGCGGTGGCGGCCTCTTCCGTGCCAATCTTGCCCATCGCTCGGGCGGCCGCTTTGGCGACCACGGCATCGGAGTCGCCCAGCAGTCTGGCCAATGCGCCCACCGCCTTGGCGTCACGCCGCACGCCGATGCTGCCGATGACGCCCACCAGCGGCTGGCCCTTGAGCCTGCCCAAGGCATCGCGCAGGGCCTCATCCACTGCCGGGTCCGGATTCGGCTCCAGGGCGTAGCGGGCATTGTGGGAGAGTTCTTCATTGCCGAGCAGAGCAGCCAGCGGGGCGATGGAATCCTTGCTGCCGATGATGGCCAACTGCCGGCAGGCATCGATCTTGTCTTTGCGTGAAGCGTCCGTGCTCGTGAGCACGGCAATCAGCTTGGCCTCGTTCTTCTTCGGTGCGACGGTCTGTGCCAGCGTTGGAACGGCCAAAGCCAACAGCAACGCGACGATCAGGATGATATGTATTCTTGACCTTGACATGGTGATCTCTCCAGCAGTGGTGTTTGTAGTGACGCCGTAAGGCGTTTCTTTCGATATGCCCTTACGGGCACACTACGAACGGCTCAACGATTGCTTCTAGATGATCCACGGCTCTCGCATCGCGCGCGAGCGGAAGCGGTTCGCCTCGACGTCGTTCACGAATTCCTCCTTGACCGGGTCGAACTTCAGGTCGCGTTTGAGCCACATGCAGATATTGGCCGCGTGCACCGTAGTCATCGAGCGATGCATCATCACCGGGTTCGCCACGGTCTGACGCCGCGACTTGACGCAATCGAGGAGGTTGCGGACGTGGCTCATCGGCCGCTGGGTGCGGGCGCAGTAATCATCGACCAGCTTCTTGAAATCGGACATCCAGGCGGGGTTGGAGACCTCCGGCTTGGAGTAGCCGTCGGCGATGGCGACCCAGCCTTCGGTGCCCTCATAGCGGACGCCGCAGGAGCCGTGCCAGATCTTGCTGTTCATGTCGCGTTCGAGGACCATCTTCACGCCGTTGGCGAACGTCGTCACCATGCCGTCGCCGCTCTCGTTCTTGACATACTTGTACTCGACGGGTGAGGTCTCCCACAGCCCGAGCGCCACGTGGCACTGGGCGAACGTGTGAGCACCCCATTCGCCGATGCAGCTCGTGTGGAAATCGTAGAAACCGCGCCAACCGCCCTGGCAGTAGGCGGCGTTGTAGGGCCGCCAGGGACACGGGCCGAGCCAGGCGTCCCAGTCGACCTCCTCCTTCGGAGGCAGGGGCTGGGCCGGCAGCCAGTCGTGCCGCATCTCGGCGGCGTCCCACGGGGCAATGTGGGCCCGGACGGTGTGGACCTTGCCCAGGTAGCCCAGCCGCAGTAGCTCGTTGGCGAAGGTGAAGTTGCCCTCGCTGAGCCGCTGGATGCCGGATTGGTAGATCCGCCGATAGCGTTGGGCGGTGGCCACGACCGCCTGACCCTCCGCGATGGTCATGGCCGACGGCTTCTCGGAGTACACATCCTTGCCCGCCCGCATCGCCAGGATGGCCGCCATGGCGTGCCAGCGGTCACCGGTCGTGCTCAGGACCGCGTCGATGTCGGTACGAGTGGCCAGAAACTCGCGGATATCGGAGTACAACTTGCAGTCGCTATTGCCGTAGCGCGTGTCCACCAGGATCTTGACCTTCTCGCGACGCTGCTTCTGGGGGTCGCACGTCGCCACGAATTGCACGTCCTTCTCCGGCAGCATCCACTGCAGGTCGCTCGTGCCACGAGTGCCGATCCCGATGCCCCCGAGCACGATGCGCTCGCTGGGCGGGACGGCGCCATCCCGGCCGAACACCGAGGCCGGCACAATGGTCGGTAGCACCGCCAACGCCGCCGTGCGCCCCAGGAATGCTCGCCGCGAAAGAATGGGTTTCTTCTCAGACATGGTAGTCTCCTCATCGATATTGATAATGGATTATGGATGATTGATGATCGGTACGAACTGTCACCAACCACGAACCACCGTTACCCTGATCTGGTGGGACATTCTACCGCCCCCAGGTCCCCGCGCCCACAACAAATGAGTTGACGATGGATGATCGGTGACGGATTCCAGGCGCTATCGGAACGCAGGCCGACCTGGCGTTGAAAAGTGCTACGTGCTGTAGTCTCGCCTATCAGACCGCCGGTCACGACTCGAATTCGATTCGTGGTATGCCGGACTGGCGAATGATCGATTGCAGCGTGCCAATACGGAGTTCGGAATGGTTGGGCACCGGTACGGTGACCGTTGTGTCCGGCAGTCGCTTCTGCATCACGATATGGCTGCCGCGCTGACG
>Ga0315280_10002153_pt1 | contig 32299 bp, 72 predicted proteins | sample YL17G06_40_MG_FD_203697 | JGI IMG/M metagenome (GOLD analysis project Ga0315280, IMG submission 203697) | Sediment microbial communities from Yellowstone Lake, YNP, Wyoming, USA - YL17G06_40 | ecosystem: Environmental > Aquatic > Freshwater > Lake > Sediment | place: USA: Wyoming | collected... | reverse complement strand
TTATATTCTTTATTCCAGAGGATGTTATTTCATAAATAGCCGAGGTATATCCTTTATAATCTCCTTCTGTACAAACCATACTAGTGGTATAAATCCCAAGGATGCTGGTTTGGTTCGCTGTTAAAGTATAATTATGATAATTATCATTGTTTGTCATTAAAGCATTATTAATGAGGATTGTTCCATCTGGATAAAATATTGTTATATTGCATTTAGCAACTCCAGAACAATAAGTCCCATTATTTATGCATATGGTAGTTAAATCAACAATAGTTCCTTGTTTATAAGTATCTGCCGCTAAAATTGAAGGAATTGCCATTAACAAAATCAATGCAAAAATCAAAAGCATTTTGTTTTTCATTTTTAGGCAACCGAGAGCAGGAAAACTGTTAGAGCAGTTTTTAATTCGCCCCCTTCAAGTGTTTTATCAGAGCCGCTATTCTGATAAGCATAAAGCTCTATATAATCGTTTGCTGCCAGATAAAGGATATCAGTTGAATAAACGTAAAGGCTGCCAGTTCCATAAGTTAATTGATACGCATAAGGAGGGGAAAACGCCCCGTTTTTCTTTAGAATCTGCCCGAAGGCCTTTCCGTCTGCTGTTGTATCCCATTTTACTCCTAAAGATACATAATAATACCCTGAAACAGGGGCGACAAATCTATGGGTTGCTGTATTGAAATCATTTCCCAAGTCATAACTCTCTGAATCTAAATTTACCAAGGTCCAGTCGCCACTTGCTGCATTCTGATTTGCACTCAAGTAAGCCCTCGCCCCGACCAGCGTCTTGATGCCCTTGTCGGCAGTAAAGTTTAGGTTTCCAGTCATAGTATCTCCACTTTCATTAACATATAAATCAATTCCTGTCAGTTTAGAGCCGTTTCCAATGAAATAATTAGCAGTTACATTTCCTGTTGTATTTAGATTTCCAGTCATATTATCTCCAGTTGTATTAACCCACACCTCGTTAGTTATGTTTGAGGCATCGTGTTTATGCAGATTGTCTGTATGGATTAAATCATAAAGTTGGTCAATAATCCAGTCATATATTTTATTAAGATAATTGGTTCCAGATGTCTTTGTTACATTTGTTCCTGAGATGTTTAAGGACTTGTTATAACTGTAAGGGTCTGCTTCTACAAAAGAGCCACTCCAATTAGTTATAAAACCAGAGCTGTTCCAGTCTTTTATGAAACTAGAAGCATTCCAGTCTTTAATTAATCCAGTTGAGTTATATGCAGCATAAGTTGCATTGTAAGTTGAACTCCAAGATGAGTTAAATGCTGTATAATTCCCACTCCATGATGGGTCGGTTTCGGTATATGAAGTCAGATAATTTTGTGCTTGTGTCCACTCTATTGCTGGAGTTGTCATATTATACCACCATAAACCCCATTTGTCATAAGTTGCCTCTGTCTGGTTGTAAGCCCAAAGTACAGGAGAATAAAGCGTGTTAGCATAACTTTCATTCCAAGAAGAGTTTCCTGCTCCTATTGGGCTATATAAAGTATTAGCAAGACTTTGGTTCCAAGAAGTATTATCTCCTCCAGAAATGATATTGCTCCAATTGATTATAAAGCCAGAACTATTCCAATTAATCCAATATTCGCTTCCTAGAATGTCTGAAGGCACATCGAGATTGTCCCAATAATCAGTTGAATTAGAATAATAATTAGAATAATTCTTTGAAATAGAAGATGGATAATTTATCACAACGGCAGGAAGTTGGGAAGTAGTAGTTACAGAAGTTGGATTTATCACAACGGCAGGAAGTGCAGAAACAAAAGGAAAGGAAAAAAGAAAAAGTAAAAAAGCAAAAGCTAAACAAATGGAAAAGAATGTTTTGTTCTTTTTCCAAATATCAGTATACATTCATAACTCCTTTGATGGCTTATACAACACCAGCATCTCTCAAACTGCCGTAAGTTATAGCAATGCCGACTCCTAAAAGTCCTAAGGCATAGAAACCTGGAACCATCTTAAGAACTGTTGAACCCCAGCTCGACAATAGAGTTAAGTTAGCTGTTGCTGAGGTTGCTTCATAAACTTGGTCTGATATTGGTCCAATCAAGCTTACACCAACCAAGATAGCTACAAAACCTCCGATAAGTCTGTTTATCATCTTTATACAACTCCTGCGTCTCTCAAGCTGCCATAAGTTATTGCTATTCCTATACCTAAAAGTCCTAAGGCATAGAAACCTGGAACCATCTTAAGAACTGTTGAACCCCAACTAGATACTAGAGTTAAGTTAGCTGTTGAAACTGTTGCTGTATTAACTTGGTCTGCTATAGGCCCAATCAGGCTTACACCGATTAGGATACTTACAAAACCACCAATCAATCTGTTTATCATTGTTATTTATACAACTCCTGCGTCTCTCAAGCTGCCGTAAGTTATTGCTATTCCTACACCCATCAATCCTAGAGCATAGAAACCAGGTACCATCTTAAGGACGGTATTGCCCCAACTTGAAGCATTGTATAACGCACTTCCTCCAGTTACTGTAGTTACCGCATAAACTTGGTCAGATAAAGGTCCAATTAGGCTTACGCCGATTAAGATTGCTACAAAACCACCAATCAATCTGTTTATCATACTTTTGGTTTAGAGTTTTAAGGCCCTCCACGATTAGTTTGTAGTTTCAAGGTTTTAAATATCTTTACATAATCCATTACTAGTAATTTTTCCCAGTATTTCATTGTAACTCTAAAGTGATAAGAAAGATTTATAAAGATAGCTTCATTTGTAATTCATTCGTTTAGATTGGTTTTTGAAACTGTGGAGGTAAGAGTAAGATGGACTGGAATTATTACATCAACAAAAAAATCTTTGTAATTCTAAAAAATAAAAGGCAGTACTCTGGAATCGTTCTTGAAGTTTTTAAAGAAGGAAATCCTACAATCATATTCATGAAGATAAAGGATATGAAAGAAAGGCCTGTTGTCTTTCCTACTAATCAAATTGAAGTCATAGAAGAAGAGGGGTTTTAAAAGGAGGAGAAAAATGAACCATCCTATTCCAAGAATCCCTGGTTTAAGGAAAGAAACAAGAAAATTTAGGAAGAAGAAGAAAAAAGAACTGAAGGAGAGGATTAAAAATGGAGGTGGGCTTTCCATCATTGAAAGGGCAGCCATTGAAAGATGGAAAGAATGGTATGGAAGAGAATGACAAACGAAAAATCAGAATCAGAGCAAGACCTGGAATTAATTAAGGAAACAGAAAAGCTGACAAAAGAAGAAGCCAGAAAAAAACTGAAAGAAACATATCTAAAGATTATAACAATCCTCAAGAAATATATGGACTTGAAGGAAGAATACTACAATCTTAATGCCCTTTGGATTATCGGGACTTACTTTCATTCTCAATTCCTTACATATCCTTATTTCTTCTATAACTCAATGAAGGGGTCAGGCAAAACTCGTATGTTAAAACTTCTTGCGGCTTTAAGCAGGAATGGAAAGGTCCTTACAGATATAAAGGAAGCTGTGCTTTTCAGAACTGCAAAAGAATCAACCTTTTGCATAGACGAGATTGAAGGCATTGGAAGAAAAGAGAAGGCCACTTTAAGGGAATTGCTCAATGGGGCCTATAAAAGGGGCATAGGCGTTGAAAGAGCAAGGAAAATCTTCGGGGAACATTCCGAATTCTACAAAGTTGACAAATTTGATGTTTTCTGCCCTATCGCCATGGCCAACATCTGGGGCATGGAAGATGTCCTTTCAGATAGGTGCATATACCTTGTGCTTGAGAAAAGTAGTAACCCTAGAATCACGAAGCTTTTAGAGATTTTTGAGGAAGATGAAGATATAAATGAGGTGAAAAAGGATTTAGTGTCGTTTAGTGTTATGTCGTTGTCATTAAACATTATGTATATATTATGGAATAAGTATATCACGAACTTTACAACAAACGACACCAATAACAACACTACATATAACAACACTATACAACACACAAGAGAAGAGAAGACGAAAGTTTTAAAGGAGAATATATCCCTTTCTAACCAGGTAAATGAAACGACACTAGACTTCTTTGACCGTGTAAATGAAACTACCCTGGATTCTAGGCACCTAGAACTTTTCTTCCCTTTATTCATTATCGCGGATTACTGTGATGTTTTAAATGATACAATTAAAACGGCAGAAGAGATAACAATAGCAAAACAAGAAGAAGACATAATTGAAAGCAAAGATGTTATACTAATGGATTTTATAAGCCAGAAGAAAGAAGATAGAGAGTATATCCCAATGAGAGATTTGATTAAGGAATTTAAGGATTATCTTGAAGAAGATGAGGAGGATGCTAAGTGGACAAATATTAAGTGGCTTGGAAAGGCTTTAAGGAGATTGAATTTGGTTAAAAGGAAAAGAAGACTTTCTACTGGCAGAGAAGTCATATTGGATTTTGAGAAAGCAAGAAGCCAGATAAGAATGTTTAAGCCAATTATAGAAAAGAAAGAAGAAAATATATGCCCAGAATGTAAGTTGAAGGTAGAAGAGGCAGACTGGGATGGAGAAAGAGGAATATGCAAATGGTGTGCAGAATCAAAAAAGGAGAAACTGGAAAAATGATTTGTGGAATATGCAAAGAGAAGATTGAAGGAAGAATATGCTATTACCACCGCAAGGTGATTTGTGCAGATTGTTTTGCAGGCCTTAGGAGAAAGCATGAGAGAGGAAGACCCTCTAATATTAATTATGGTATAAAAAAGTGGATAGGAAGACCAAAGAAAAAATGATAATCAGTGCAATCTTTTGGGCAAAATTTGTGGATTTATTAACTAGATTGCTTATAAAATATGGAGCAAGATGGTGAATCAGCAGGACAGAGCAGAAAATAAGCTAAGGAAACGTGAGCTTTCATTTTCCCTCTTTTTGTTGCTTATTCTGTAAATCTGTCCTGCATTTTTTAAAATGAAACAAGAAAAACATAAAAAGAAGTTAGGCATCAGGGAAGAAAGGAGGATAGGCATTGCAAGAGCTAAAAAGAATCTTAGAAAATTCTTTGAAAGGATTAAGAAGCTTAAGCCTTCTTCCTGTATACTTGATGATGAGGCTTTTATTGAGGTTTAAAATGAAAATTCCAATAAAAGTAAATAGAGAAATAAGAGATAAGGTTATGCAATTCTGTGGTTTGTTTCTTTTGGTGTTCATCGGTTATCTCTTGGGAATTGAATACACAAAAAGAGGGTTTTATGGAATGCTTTCCCTTATCTTCTTTTTAGGAATCGGATATTTTATTAGATATTTGATGGAGAATAGAAATGAATATTAGTAATTTTTCTAAAGGTAAATAGGGAGATGTAAATGGTAAATAAATATCGTTTGAAAAGGCAATTGGAAAAAGCAGGGTATATAATCCTGCGGATGAGCGGGTCACATGGATTTTGCGACCTCGTGTCTATAGACCCTATAAAAAAAACAATATATTTTATCTATGTCAAACCAAAAAACTTTTCAGAATTAAGAAAAATGAGATTGGAAAAGGGATATGAATGGCTTAATGACGTATTTGAATGTATGTTTGAGGTGAGATAAAAGAAAAAATGGTAGAGTATACTAAATTTCCGACTTCAAAAGTAGAAAAAAGAGAATTGGTCTCTTGGAATATTATGGCTGACCAGGCTATGTATATTTCTTCTCTTTTAAAAAGAGCGACCAATGCTTATCTTAATGGATATGTCAAAAGTTGGTTTTGGATTTTGACTGCTATAAGAGAATTGATAAATTGTAATCTTAAACAAGATGAAAGACAAGAATTTGACAAATTGGAAAAGGAGGTAGATATTGGCTTAATTAAAAAAGGAAAAAAAACTGTTTTTGTTATGAGCGTTAGAAAATATCAAAGAAAATTATTGGATATGGTTAAGGAACTTGGTTATTTCCCATCCAAAGAGGATAGGACAAAATTAGGATTTTAATTTCATAGCGGGGTAAAAAGATGGTAGTAATTCGTAATACACTAAATAAATTTGGTAAGCCAATAAAATTTTATATAAATCCTACATTGGCCAAAGAATTGGACAAAGCAAAAACCAGAGTTTTAAAAAAGAACTGGGATTATGTTTGTCTTGTTTGTGGGCTGCCTGGCTCTGGCAAGAGCACTTTTGCTCGAACAATCGCAAAATTTTTATGCCCATGGTTTAACCTAGATTATATCGCATTTACAGCAAGCCAATTTGAAAAAATAACAACTTCCTGCCCAGAATTTTCCGCAGTCATCCTTGATGAGAGTTTTGCTTCTTTTAATACGAAAATAACAATGACCCCAGATTATATTAAAGTTGTAAATCATCTTCAACTTATAAGAAAAAGGCATCTTTTTATGATTTTATGCATCCCAAACTTCTTTGACCTCTCAAAAAGCATCGCAATCTTCAGGAGTTCTCATCTTTTTATGACTTTTGCAAATGATGCTGGGGATAGAGGCAATGTAAAGGCATATGGCCGAGAAGAAAAACGAATTATGTATGTAAAAGGAAACCGATATTTAGATTATTCCTGCGTTCATGAGAATTTCACAGCAGATTTCATCAAAAACAAGCAGATAATAGATGAAAGTGAGTATGAAAAGATGAAAGATGAGCATTTAAAGGCTATGTCAGAGAAAGAAGTAAGAAAAAGAGCCCTAAAATATAATAGAGATGAGGTTATTTATAGATTAAGGGCAGAATTTGGGTTTAAAATAAAGCAATTATGTGATATTTTTAAAATGTCAGGCTCAAGCATAAGCGAAATCATCAAAAATAAGGAAGAAATGGCTAAAAGTGATTGAAAATTCATTAAATTTTGCCTTAGTATGCATTTTCAAGATAAAAAAATAAAAAAATGAGCTTCAAAATAACCCAAAAACCCATAAAAAGCCCCTTTTTTCGATAAAATCCCCAATTTTGTTGGCTAAATATAAATTAATAATAAAGTATAATCCTCTATTTGACTTAATTTGCCTCCCACAAGATAAAAAAATAATTAATTAGCAATCTCCTGAATTATTTGATAGCCCTTTTATTAAAATTGAATTAAAAGGTATTTAAAAATCAACAAAATAACTACTAAAAAATAGTAAAAAAATAGTCAAAAATTCTCTACTTTTCAGTAGTAAAACCAAGAATTAAGCCGACTAACCAAGTCAAGAGCAATAAGAAAGCCAAACCATAAAGACACTATATAAGCAATATAGTATAACAACACTTCGTTTAATCTTACTTTCACGAAACTTTAATGCTTACTTATTCGTTACTTTATAGTTATAACTTTCGTGAAACGAAAGGTTTATATGTTTTTGCTTCTTTATATATGAGGAGGTATAAAGGTAAGATGAGAACATACGAAGATATAAGAAACGACATAAAAACCTTATTGCTGAAAAAAGGATTAAGAGGCAACAGCGAAAAGAACAGAAAGATAAACGAGGAAAGAGTAAAGGCATTTAGACAAGCGATAACAGAACTGAAAGAGAGCAAGACAATAAGACAAGCAAACTTTAACGGCATAGATATATCAACAGATTGGTTAAGAAACTTACTTAAAGAAAAGGGCCTAAATTGGAGAGAGGAAAACAACAAAGTAGGAAACTTAACAAACCAAGCAAACTTTAAGACAGAACAACAGAATTACTACTTTCACGAATGGCACAGAGTGCGAAATTTGTAAAGAAAATTGTGATGGAAGATTAATCCTAATAGATGCTTCTGTCATAGACAAGAAAACCAAACACCCAAAAGAATGGCATTTATGCAAAATTTGCTTTAATGCTTGGGCTAACCACGAGTATGATGTTTTAGAAGAAAGGTTTAAAAAATGAAAAAGCATAAACACATATTTTTGAAAGTATTAGTTTTTATGGCATTAAAAATATTAGAAATTGGTGCAGCCCTTATATTATTTGTTTTTATATCGCTTTTAGGAAAACTATTCTATTCGCTCCCTCTATCAGAAAAACTATTCGTTCCCTCTGTCACAAGCATAATAGGATATTTTTTAATTGGAATTGCCTTTCTTGTTTTAACTGCTCTTATTCTTTTATTAGTTTGGGGGCTAGGCGAAATTATTATTCCATTTATAAAATGGAATTGGAAACAAGCAAAAGAGTTTATAGAAGATTGGAGAGACATATAATAATGGAGGTTAAAAAATGAAAAAGATAGAAGTAACAATTGAAGGGACAGCACCTTTGCTTATGAACAAGTTAAATCCAGAGGATTTAATGAAGAAAAGCAGACAGATAACAAGGGAATACAACTCTAAAGAAGAAGCGGAAAAATCTGCCTATTGGAAGAAAGACAAAAAAGAGCTTTGCATACCAAGTGAGATAATTTATGCAAGTCTTATTAGAGCAAGTTCTTTCTACAAGATAGGCAAAAAATCTGCGAGCTCCATAATTGCAGGTTCAATAAGGATTGAGCCGTTTGAGATAGGGCTTGGGGCAAACAAGTATGTGGTGGATACAAGAGCTGTTGTTGTGCAAAGAGCAAAAATTTTGAGAAGCAGAGCAAGAATAGACAAATGGAAAGCAACTTTTAATATACACTACAACGAAAAGTTAATACCAGAGCCAGAAGTCTTGAAGCAAGTTCTTACAGAAGCAGGAGAAAGAATAGGCATTATGGATTTCAGACCCTCAAAAAGAGGGCCTTTCGGGACATTTAAAATAACAAAATGGCAAAGTTAATACCAATAGACAAAGTTGTTTGCATAGAAAGGCTATATCCAAGAAATCAAGTGAATTGGATGACAGTTTATGACTATCAGCAATCTATAAGAGCCGGTGCAGTTTTTCCGCCAATAATAGTTGCTTTGTTTCAAGGCAGTTATGTTTTGGTAGATGGGTGGCACAGACTTGAGGCATATAAGCGAAATAAGGAAGAGTATATACCTGTGAATATATTGAAAAGACTTAGTGAAGAAGAGATATATGTTGAAGCAATAAGGAGAAACATAGCACATGGAAGGCAGTTCTCACAGCAAGAGAAAGCAGAGATAGTTTTGAGATTGAGGGATATGAGAATGCCTATCGCAACTATAAGTTCTCTTATACAGATACCTACGGACAAGATGGAAAGGTTTATGTCAGAGAGATTAGTAAATGTTGCAACTGGTGAAGAAGTAATTACAAAAGCACCTTTGAAATACTTGGCTGGAAGAAAACTAAAGCTGGGCAAAGATGAGTTTGACGATGTTCAAAGTGTATTTGAAAGTCATTCCCAAACTTCTTTGCTTGATGAAGTAATTACCTTATTGAGTAAAGGGTTGCTTAACTTTAAAAACGCAAAAGTAAAGATAAGAATACTGACAATCTACAAATTAATAGGAAAGTTAATAAAGAAGCATAAATAACTTTATATTTCGGTCTGTTGCGGTCTAGTATGGTCAGGTTGGGTATGGTAAGGCATGGCGAGGGATTATTATAATGTTTCAGTGTGGTGTGGTATGGTGTGGTAACTATAAATTATATTTGCGGTTGGGCACGATGGAGTGGGGCGAGGTATGGCGAGGTGTGGTAAGGTTATTAAGGTTATTGTCAAACTTATGTTTATGGTGGGGTAAGGTTGAGTGTGGTAAGATAAAGTAAGGCAAGGTGCGGTAAAATTAATTATAATCAAACTTTTGTAATAAGCAAACTCAAATGAGAAAGATGATAAAAACATTTGATTTAGATAAGTACCCTATAAGGATAGAAAAAAAAGGAATGGAGAAGATTTTTGTAGATGTGAAATGGCTTGGAGATTTTTTGAAGAAAGAGGGTGCGGATGCCTATAATTCATTATTATTGAGCAATAAAGTAATAAGTAATGGGTTTATTACTTATATTACAATAAAATTGCCTTTCTCTAAAAAACAACTTGAGAAAAGACGAACTTTTTAGAGAGGATTTATTCATTACTTATGAGTAATACTTCGTGAAAGACACAAAAAACGAAAACTTTATAAAGGATAGTGTCTTAACTATTACCAAAGAAAAATGCCAACTAAAGGATGCCAATATTGTGGTAGAAAAATTTATGGGGTAAATGAAATCCAATGTAATTGGAATCATAGAGAACATGAAAGGTTTTGTATGTTCAATAAAAAGAGCAAGAAAGGAAAAGATTTTACTCCAGCGGATAAATTGCTTCAGGCTAAAAGTAAGGAGGAACAAAATGAGAGAAGAAAGATTTGAGAAAGTTGTTAAATGGAAATGGATGAAAGGCTTGAATAAGGAGGATAATATTATTTCCCTTTTTATATTAGCTATCTTCTTTTTTCTATCTTCTTTAGGCATGTTTGTTATGAAATCCAATGTAATTGGAATCATTGGAAAAGAGAAGGGAAAAGATATTATTAGCCTTTTAATTTGTTTTTCTTCTTTGATAATGTTAATGTATCTATTCCCGAGAAGAGAAGTTTATTGGAGGAAAATAAGATGAGAGAAGAAAGATTTGAGAAGGTTGTTGAATGGAAATGGATGGAAGGCTTGAATGAAGATAGTATTTCTTCCATTTTTGGACTTGTTATTTTCTTTTTTCTATCTTCTTTAGGCATGTTTGTTATTGGAAAAGAGGAGGGAAAAGATATTATTAGCCTTTTAATTTGTTTTTTTTCTTTAGTAATATTAATACATTTATTCCCGAGAAGAGAAGTTTATTGGAGGAAAATAAGATGAGAGAAGAAAGATTTGAGAAGGTTGTTGAATGGCGGGGAAGATATAAATTACTACTAACTTTTTCTCTACTCTTTATTTTTTCTATGCTGCAAATTTTGGCTCTTCTCTCTCTTTTTAGTTTAGGTGAAGAAGAAATATTATTTTTTCCTATGATTACAATTCTTATTGATATAATAGTAGTGATGTGCTGTCTCGGAGGAATGATAATTGTACTGGCAGAAATAGAAAGGAAAGTTTATTGGAGGAGGATAAAATGAGAGAAGAAAGATTTGAGAAGGTTGTTGAATGGGAGGCAAAAAATGGTTGGATAATATTAATATTGAGTGTTGTCTTTATCCTTTTTTTAATGAATTTTCTTGGTTTTATTAGTCTATTTGCGGAAAGGGAAATAGATGAAGCCCAAAGCATAAAACCTGTTGTTGTATATACATGTATAAATTTTGCAATTATGGTATCTGCTTTTTTAGGAATAATAGGTAATATTATAACTGCATTATCATTTAGAAAAGTCTATTGGAGGAAGGTCAGATGAAAACCAAATGCAAAGTCTTCAAGCCGTCGCTGAGAATGTGGCTGGCTACGGTGATGGCTGTTAAGGAGATTTTTAAGGAGAAAGAGAAAAATGAAAATTGAAGAATTAATAGAATTTTTGAAATTACAAGATTTTTCACAAGAGGAAATTATTTATCAACTTAGCAAGGCACAAGGTTTGGTTGAAGAGGTAAAGGTTTATGATAATGGAGAAACAGAGGTATAGGAGTAGATGGAAGAACCCCTCTATAAAGGGGAACCTATATTGGCTTCCTATATCTCTGCTCCATAATTTAAAGGGAGAGGAAAAATGAAAGCAAGTGAAGAGATAAAGAAAATAAAGAGAGGATGTGGTCTTGTTACTAATAGAGGGAAATGTGGGATAAAGGGTTATCTATGTTGTATGTGTAAAGAGAGATTAAAATATTATCAAAATTATAAACCAAAATTAAGATTAACAAGAGTAGGACTTATAAAAATGCTTAAGAAGAGACTTAAAAAAGAGATTTTGAAGATTATTGAGGAAGTAGATAGAATTATTATTGGAAAATTATATGGTATGCGAATTGATATAGAAGATTACGATAAAATTGTTAAGGAATGGAAAGAGCTTAAGCAAAAAATCAAGGGAGAGGAAAAATGAATTCCTAAAACCATATTTAAGGGAAACTGTAATTCTATCCTGTTCTCATTTTTTTTGCGATATTTTATTGTTGCTTTTATACTTATATGGTGGTGTGAGGCAGGGTATGGTGCGGTCTAGTCAGGTGTGGTGAGGTAAGAAAGGAGAGGAAAAATGAAAGACAAGCAGAAAATCGTAGAGGAAAAGAAGCCAAGATATTTAAAAGTAGAATATAAGACATTACAGGAAGCGAAACAGGATGGGAAGAAGCCAACAAAAAAAGTAATGAAGAGAAGATAAGATACTTAAAGAATATGCACACTAAAGGGCAGCTTGCAGAGATGTATCTTGAAGCAAAGAAAGAAAGAGAAGCCAAGATTTTGGAGATTATTGATAACTTTGGAAGTTTCCATATAGATGAAGAAATGAATATTAACTCAAGTTTAGAAGATTGGAGTAAATTAAAGCAAAAAATCAAAGGAGAGGAAAAATGAAAGGAGGTTAGAATGATAAAAAGAAAAAAGATAATTGAAGTAGAAGGAGGTAAATTTAAAGTCAAAATTGAGATACTCCTTAAATCAACTGATTGGTTAGATAACACGACAGATGAAATGAATTACCTTACCAATTATGTTTTTGAGGCTTTAAGGAAAGCCGGTTATAATGCTTCAAATATCAAAATAAAATGAAACCTAAATGCAAAATGTGCGGTAAAAAGCACAAATTTGAGAATTGTCCCGAGGTAAAGATATTAATAAGAAATTGTAGAAAAAGTGATTTCGGTTGGTTATCTGGAAATAAGACTATTTTTAAAGAACTAAAGTAAAAAAATCAAGGAGGTAAAAATGGCTGAATACAAGAAAACGAGGTTGCAACGTGTCTTGCCGTTATGGAAGATGGTTTCATCTCGCTCTTCATAACAAAAGGAGAAAAATGAGAAAATGGACAGATAAACAATTAGAGAAAGCATATTATGATGGTTACAAAGATAAAGAAAAAGAGATTTTAGAAATTATTGATAAAATTGATAAAAAATATGAAGAAGGACAAAGTTGGATATTAGATAAATTAAAGCAAAAAATCAAAGAAGAAAAATGAAAATGAGGGCTAAATATAAACAAGCAAGAAAGAATATGGAAGAGGTTAAATTGGATTACTACATATGTGGTGATAGAAGCTATTTTCCAGATGATATAAAGCTGAGATGTTCTAAATGTAAGAAAATAGTTTATGCTCGCCCTTATTACCCAAGAAACTCTAAAATAATCTGTATTGAGTGTATGGGGAAATTAAAATGAAAGGAGGTAAATAAATATGGCAAAGAAAGATGAGGATGAGGAGAGAATTGAAGAATGTATATTGTCAATAACATCGTCAAGAGCAATAGCTTACTTTGGAGTAATAGGATGTATAATTTTAGAATATTGGGGAATTTGGAACCATGATTTTCTCGCTATTATAACTGGTGGATTATTAGGCTTAGCTAATCTTGCAATAATAATAGGAAATAAAAAATCAAATGAGCAAGGATGAAAAACCAAAAATATACCTATAAAGAATACCAAGAATTATTGAAAATGCCCTTAAAAGACAAGATAAGCCGTGCCAATCAGCTAATATTAGGGGAATTGAAGAACCATAAGATGCCTTGTGTTTCATGTTCATGGGGTAAGGATAGTATTGTTCTTTTGGATTTAGTCAGAAAGTGGTGCAAGAAAGTATTGGTTGTCTTTAACAATACTGGAGTGGAATACCCACAAACACTAGAATATCGAGATTTTATCCTAAAAGAGTGGCAAATAAATAATTATCATGAGAATAAGCCGATAAAGTCCTTCTTCCAATGTGTTAAGGAATATGGTTATCCAAAATATAGGCAAATGGCGGGGCAAGGAGGTAAGGAAAGGGTTTCTGCTCCAAAGTGCTGTTATTACTGCAAAGAGAAACCATTTATTAATTTTATAAAGAAATTCAAGATAGACTTAAATTTTATTGGTTTGCAGGCAACAGAAAGCATGGTAAGGAGATTGTCATTTTTTAGGGAAGGAGAAAGTTTTGACAGCAAAAAATATGATTGCAGGATTGTTAGGCCATTGATGATTTGGACAGACGAGGATATTTGGTCTTATCATAGGCTAAATAATATCCCTAAAAATCCATTATACGATTTGATGAAAAGAAATGGCTGTATGCCCTGCACAGCATTCAAAGGTTGGCAAGAAGTTATGAATAAAGCTAATCCAAAGCTATTTGAATATGTCTCAAAACAAATAGGAAGTCCTAATCTAGATTGTTTTAAGGAAAAGCGGGATGATGGGCAGGAGGGCGGTTTGAGTGAGGGGGGTTTGGAAGGATGATATGGAGAGTGCTTAACTTGTATGGTGGGATAGGGGGGAACAGGAGGCTATGGGAGGATGTGGAGGTAACGACGGTGGAGTGGGTAGAAGAGATAGCAAGGATATATAGGGATAATTTTCCAAACGACAAGGTAGTGGTGTGCGATGCCCACCAGTTCCTTATGGAGCATTTTCAAGAGTTTGACTTCATTTGGTCATCGCCGCCATGCCCGACACACTCCATAATAAGGAAGAACACAAGTGTCCCAAGGGGGCAAGCCAAGCCAGTATTCCCCGACATGAGGCTCTACGAGGAGATACTATTTTTGATGCACTACTTCAAGGGAAAATGGGTGGTCGAGAATGTAAGGTCATACTACAAACCGCTCATAGAACCGCAAGTGGTACAGAGGCACTATTTTTGGAGCAATTTTTATATCCCGCCGATAGAGTTGGGCGGCGACAACATCTCTAGGGGGAGAGTCAAGGAGTGGGAGAGCAGATTTGGTTTTAATTTGGGCAATTATAAGCTCTCGATTGAGAAGAAGACACTACTAAGAAATTGTGTCCACCCCCTCTTGGGCAAGCACATCCTAGATGCCGCGAGGGGCGGTATTGGGGGGCTGGGGCTATGGATAAAATGACAAGGGAGCAGAGAAGCAATTGCATGTCGAGGATACACCAACCAACAAGAATAGAGCTCAAGGTCCACAATTGGCTTTGTGGGAAGCATATTAGGCATAGGATGTACCCAAAGATGATTGGGAACCCTGATGTGGAGTTGGAGAATGGTGGCAGCCCAATTTACATATTCATCGATGGGTGCTTTTGGCATTGTTGTCCAGCCCACTATAGGAGACCCAAAAGTAGATTGGGGTTTTGGGTGCCCCATGTGGAGGGGTCAAATATGAGGAGGGAGGACTCGAGGTCAAAGTTGCCTTATAGGTGGGTTAGGATATGGGAGCACGAGGTCAAGGATGGGTCGTTCAAGGAGAGGTTAAAGGATGGCGGGCAGGAGGGCGGTTTAGAGCTTGATGACTATAATAATGACATTAATAATTTCAGGAAGCAAACGGAGAATTATGAGGATTTGGGAGATGAGGATTTAGAATGAAACCAAAACAACGCAAAGCAAAAAAATGTAAGATATGCGGGAAGAAATTTATCCCTGAAGAAAGAGGTCAATTTTATTGCGATGATTGTTTAGAATTTAGTTATTAAAAATGACATACAAAAAATTGAAAGAAAAAATTATGGATAAAGTATTTAATAGTAAGGAGTGGAAATATTGGGCTAAATTACGTGAAAGAAAAAGAAAGTTTGATGCTCAAATGATTTTTTTATATCCTAATGAAAAACAAGTTAATTGGGACAATTTTGATGACTTAGCATTAAGTGTGGCTTGGGATGAAGTTAATAAGCTCATAGGTAGACTAGAACAAAAAGAGCAGGATGCGGAGGACTTCGCAAATGCATGGAGGAAAAAATGAGATGTGAAATCTGCGATTCAGAGATGGTAAAAATAATAGATAGGGAAGGGTATGTCTGCAACATCTGCCACTTTACATCTTTGCCTCTAGAAGAAAAGGAAAGCATAATGAAGGCAATAAAGAATGCTAAAGGACTTGTCAAATTAAAAAATGAAAGAAAAGACAAAGGGTAGGAAAAGAAAATTTTGCTTTGGGGAATGGGGCGAGTTTGGCGATGAGCGTTGCTTATATTGCGAGGATGAAGCAGATTGCCTTAATGCCTCGGGAGAAAAATGAAATCACAAAAAGAATTGAAAAAAGAGATTGAAGAGAAAGATAAAATAATCAAAGACCTTCAGGGAGTATGGCTTTTAAAACCAATTCAAGTATTAAGGAAAACTCTTATTAGAGAGCATAAAAAAGAAAAGAAGTTATGGCTGATTGATTGGAGAAATCAAAGTAGGAATTTGAGGGAAGCTCTTAGCTCTAAATGGAGATTGGAAAGGGAATTAAAAGAATTTAAAGCAAAAATAAAGAAAATAATAGATAAGGTTTCAAAATATAAAAGTGCGATAAGTCCTCTGATAACTATTGGAAGACAGAATGCTATTAATGATATAGAAAATGAATTAGAGCTCCTCTCAAAGCTCAAAGGAGAAAAATGAGAGTTCAGAAATTAGGTGGAGGTTTGTGGAAAGCTCCTTATATAAAAAGATTGAAAGGAGAAAAATGAAAAGAGTTAAGAAGATTTACGCGGACGATGGAGTGAACAAGTGCAGGATAACCATCGAATATGAGGAGGATGTGATGCAGTACGCAAATCGTCCCATAACATCCCCGTTCGAGAAGATAGTCAACAGGATTGTCGAGGTGCTATTGATGTATTTCAACTACTCGGATATAGACAAGGAGAAGTAACTAATTAGTTACTAATAAGATACTGATTAGTACCTGATGTATTTCAACTACTCGGATATAGACAAGGAGGGTAAGAATAAGGAAAAATGAGATGCTTTCATAATTTCAAAAAAATAAAAGGAAAAAAATTAGATTGGATTTATAGATTGCATCCAGAAAAATTTAGAAAACCAGTTTATTTAGATAAATGGAAATGTTCAAAGTGTGGGAAAGAATATGATAGCCAAAGAATGTTATTATGTTTTAGATGTGGAAGCGAGATAACCTTTTTTGAAAGAATATTTAATTATGAACATAGTATAATAGGAGATAGCCATAGAAAATGTCCAGAGGAAAAATGAGCAAGAAAATAAAATTATTTAATGATAATGGAGGTATGTAATAAAATGGAAAATAAAGAACAAGAAGAAGTCCCAAAGGAAGAAACAGAGGAGAAAGAAGAAGAGGAAGAAGAGGAAGAGATATTTTATGACGATTGTGACTTTTTAGGTATTCCTATAGACTGGATAGAGCCAGATTATTTATAAGTAAGAGAGCGAGGAGATAAGTGAGTAGGTGAATAAAAGAATTTATCTTCCTTTTTTCTTACTCTATTTCATCCTCGCTCCTTTAAAATGCAGAACTTATTATAATACGAATAACTATCTTATTAAAAAAGTGTAGTTTGTATCATATTGTTAGATAAAATTTCAGGCATAGGTGAGGTATAGTAAAGACACTTTATTCTATATATTTCAAAAACTTTATCAAAATTATTGGAAAACAACCAAAGAGTATTATGAATAAAAATAAAAGAAGACTTAAAATAAATGAAGACTTTACCCCAAGAATTTTTCCAGTAAGTGTTGGGATTAAATCAACTAAAGTTATTATTGTTGAAAATGAAATCATGTAAAACCAAAAGATAATTATTACTGCCCAAAAAGTTCCTATTTTATATTTCTTAGTTTTTTTCATTAAAATTTATCCTCATAGCTTTTGAGGGCATCAACAGGACTTGCCTTGACATAGACGCTTGTTGTTGAAATGTTGCTATGGCCAAGTAGTAATTGGACATGGTTTAGGGGAACCCCCCTTTCAAGCAAGCGGGTAGCAAACCCCTTGCGAAGGCTGTGTATAGTTATTCGGTGGACGGGGAACTGGACTATTTTGCCTGTTTTATGGGCTTTGGTGCTATATCCTATGACAGAATTGATGCCTGCCCTGACAGAGTAAACTTCAAATGCTTTCTGCAATGCCCTAATTCCGCATTTTAAGGGCAGTAGACGCATAGATTTCTCTGAAAAGCCCTTAGGTAATGGAACTACCCTGTCTTTGCCTCCCTTGCCCCCTCTCACGAATATTCTCTTTGCATTAACATCAACGTCTTCCGGCTTCAAATTGACTATTTCAGCTACTCTAAGCCCAGAGCAGTAGCCAAGGATGAAAGCGAGCTTATGCCAGGGCTTTCTGACTAAAGCCAAGAGCTTATCAAACTCTTCTACCTTAATGCCTTCTTTTATCCTGCTTTTCTGCTTTTTTTGCTTGACTTCTGTTTCTAACTTAAACAATTGTTCTTTGAACTGCTCTTCTGTTATCAGTCTTTCGCTAAATGCCTTCTTAAGTTCTTTTTTGTTCATTTTTAATCATAAGTCCAGCACCACCATCTAATTTAAAGTTCTGGTTTAAAACTTGGAGAACTTGGGACATAATGCTTGCTCCTACCGAAAGAGCTATAAATCCACCAACTAAGCCCCCAAAATATTTTGGTTTTGGTTCAAACAATTCCCCCATCATCTTCTGTCTTTTGGAGGAGTCTGCTTCTTGATACTTTTTCCAAAATTTCTTTTCTTTATTCATTATCGTTAAGGTAATATTTCGTTAAAGATATGAATCAAGAAGGATTTATAAATGTTTACCTATTTGCTTAATCTTAAAACTTTCGTCTTTTCCGAAAGATTTATAAACCCCACTTACTTCGTAATAATAAGCATTTATGAAAAATGACATATAATATGATGACATGCATCGGATTTTCTGGAATGGGTTGCACCATTGCATGGTTTGGATTTATTATACTTGTGTTTCTTACTCTCATTATGCGAAGACAATGTGATGATGGAATTTTTGCCGGAACAAACTTTAATTTTTTGTTTGCTTGGCTTGGAATAGTTATTTATGTTATTGTAATGACTTTTACCGGGGATATTAGATGGGGTTTACCGGCAGGAATAATTGGTCTTACTTTTGGAGGTATTGGTATTGGGCAAATCTGGGAATTTAGTGGAGGAAGTTCAGATGAGTACTAGCATTCAGGATGTCGTCTTTCTATTGCTTTTTTTAGAGGATATCCTATTACTATCGCTAGTCCTAACAATATTATATGAACCATAATTATATGAACCATAATTTTACACATTTAAAAGATAAAGTCCCTAAATGGATTTGGAGATTTTAAAATGACATTTGAATCAAGATATGGTTATCTTTACACAAATGGAAAATATTATGAAGTTAAAAACAAAGATGGAAAAACCTTTTTTAAAAGGATAAAAAAAGAGAGAATATTAGAACAAGAAAAACTCGCAAAAGAACTTGCAAAGAAATTAAAAAAGAACTTGGATGCAGAAAAGGTCCTTACAGAAATTTTTATGTCAAGATATAATTTTAAGGACTTAATAAAGTTGTCAAATATGATATCAAAAAGAAAATATAAAGTAAAGACAAGGAAGCATTACTGTGTTGATATGAAAATAGGAAGGCATATCATCCCAATAATTGATGATTAAAATGATAAAACTTAGCCAGAAAGTGCAGTTAAGGGCATCAGTCGGATGGAATGCAGGACTAGCAGTTGGGATGGCAGGTGTCTTGGTCGTCTTGTCTTTTTCCCCGATGAAATTGGGGATGAGGATTTTCACCTCTATTGGCCTTCTCTGTGCCATAGGAGCCACCATCTTCCAGCTAATAACCTCAATAGAAATGCTTAAAAACTATAATGCAGCTTTAAAGATGTTTGAGAAGAAAGAGCCATTTGGCATTAATTTCCCAAATCAATCAAAAGATAAAATAATACAACCAGATAAGATACCAGAACAACAAGAAGAATCATTAGCAAAAGAGGAAAATTAGATGAAAAGAATGAGAAAGATTAGATGTTGCTATTGCAAGGCTGTAATACCTCAATCAAATATTTCAGATAATGATATTAATCGGCTTCAAATTCAAATTTGTGAGACTTGCAGAAAAAAATTCTTAAAAATAATAAATGGCGTTAAAATGAAAGGAGGTTAGAAATGATGGAAAAAGATTATGGTGAAGAGCCAATAGAATCAGAAACAGAAACAGAGGAAGAATTCCCAGAGACAGAAGAGGATTTAACATATGAAAAACAAAGAAAGGAGCAGGAATTAGCCCAACAGAGAAGAACGAGAGGCAGAGGCAGACCATTAGGAACTTTCAAGAAGCCAGATAGTGAATACGCAAGAAGAATGATAGAGGAAAGACAAAAAGTATCACCTATACCTATGCCTATGCCTGAAGTAAAAAAAGAAGCACCCACAACACCTATTGAAGCAAAAATTGAGCCTGAGCCTGCACCTATGCCTATTGAAGCAAAAAGAGAAGAGATTCCTATTGAAAATATCCTGGCAATATTGCAGAACTTGGAAATAAGGATAACAAGGATTGAATCTTATCTTTTTCAGAGAACATAAAAAATGAGATTCGGAAAAAAGCAAAAGCAAAAGATAAAGATAAACCCAGAAGAAAGAAAAAAGATGCTTTCATCCTTTATGCTAATGTTTCCTAGCGTTATAATCGCAGTGATAGCATTGGCAGTTTCAAAGTCTTTCCTTGTGAATGCAGTTGTCATAATGCTGATATTCTATCAGCTTATGGGTCTAAGGGCCTTCATCGAAGACTATTACAAGAAGAACTATTAACCATTTAGGAAGATAGAGGAAAAGCATGATAAAGATATTGGTAAATAAAAATGGAAAGAGCTTCATTATCATGATAGACAACAAGACAGTCAAATACTGGGATGAGCTTGAAGGCAAAATATGGGAAGGGCCTCTTCAATGGCTTCCTCCAAGCAAAGAAACAATGAACAAGATAAAGATGTCAAGAAACAAGATTCCATCCTATTTCCTTGATATGCTATTCGTCCCAGCAGACGAGCTTGCGGAATGGCAGAATGCAAAGGATGATAATGAGATACTTGAACTTGTCAAAAGGGATTTAGAAAAGAATTTTTGCAAGATTGAAAAAATTGTGACAGAAGGATGAAAAAAGAAGAAGATAAAATGGAAATAAGGCATAAAAAATATTTGGTTGTAGCAATAATAAACAACGAAGTTGATTACAAGATTGTCCATAATCCAGATGTTCTTGATTCCAAGCAAGACGACTTTTTCTGCGATTACGGGCATCCGAGAAAGCCCGACTATATCATCGAGCTTCCTACCTCGCCAAGAGGATTGGAATTGATATTAAAGAAGTTAAATATAAAGTGAAAGGAGGTAAAGATGAATAAAAAAAACAAGGAAAGCAAATTTTGGATTTATGTACTCATAACAATAGCCTTAATCGGAATCTTTCTAATAGGAATTTATGTTTTTACTCCAAAATGTCCAGAATGCCAAGTATGTCCAATAATAGAAGAGAAGGCACTCATTGATGTACAGTTTGATACTTGGGGTGCGTATGAGGGCATTGACGAGATATATTTTGATTACAGGATTTACAACTATGGAAATGCTGAGGCAAAGGATATAAGTATAATGTGCAAAATTTTGGATATATCTAACAATGTTCTTTATTCCATAACAAAATATTATGGCAATTTAGCATCAACTTCTCATGATACGGGAGAGATAACAACAGAAAAACCATTTGATATTTACAATCCTGATAGGGAAGTATTTGCCTTTTGTTTTGCTAAAGAATGTAGTAATTGTGAGATTTTATATAAAAGAATACCAACACTGATTGAGATTTATGAAAGTGAAAGGAGGTAAAAATGAATAAGAAAAAAATAGTGAAGTCTGCAAGAAAGATAAGCAAGGAAGCCAAAAAGATAAAGAAGGAAGCAGAGGAAAAAGAAATTAAAGGCAAAGCTTATGGCGACCCAATTGTTGAATTATACTGAATAAAATATAAAGATGGAAAAAGCATGGGGGAAATACCCTGTCAATGCTCGCATGAGGATTGACTATAGCAATAAATCAAAACCAAAGGTTACATTCCGTTATCCAGACAGGAAGCATCAATTTCATGGCTCTTTGTTCTGGGTTATCTGGATGGGATGGTTTTGTCTTCTATTTTTAATAATAATTGGGAATTCAGTAATTCTTTTTGTTAATGATATAAGCAAACCATTACTTGGAAATAATTACACAAATAAGTTTGATGATTGCATCTCATACTATAGGGAAAGCTATTTTTATGTGACAAGAAATACATGTTCGGATTATGCTTTAAATGGAACTGAATATCCTAAGTATAATCTGCGTAATGTCCCAAAAGTTATAGTAAGTAAAGAAAGTTTATTTCCAGGCATATTCTATTTAATAATTATAATTGGAACTCCCTTTCTGATATACTTTCCCTTTAAAAAAGAATGGCAGAAGTTATACCCAAAATTTATGGCATGGGGGGAAAGAAGAAAATATAAAATTTTCTATCCAAAAGATATTAAAAAAGATGAAAAGGGAATTTATGTTGAGATTCCTTTATTCAGCAATATAATCCTCGAGTATAACGCCAGAAAAGATTTCTCAAAACAGCTCAAATTAGTGGAGATTGAAGAATATAAATTCAAGTATTACAAGGGATTCAAAATAATAAAAAAATATAAAGATAAAAAGGGAAAGAAAAGAAGAAAGAAATTAAGAAAAGTCAATGAATGGTTATGGTACGCCAGATTCTATTTTAAAGAAAAGCCAAAAGACGGCAGGTTGGAGGTGATTTTCAAATAAAATGAAAGCATTTTGGATATTAATAAGTGAGATATTTATCTGGGCTTTATGCATAATTGGAATTATGACTATAGCAATAGGAGCCCATGAGTTTTATCACTACCTCGAGGCAAGAAATCAGAATGTTACAGTAGAGAGCTTCTGCGTTTATGGGTTTTATGATTCAAGCGAGGACTTTTTTAGGCATTGGAGTCCCTCTTCAGATAACGCTATAGGGTATGTGGTGGGGAAAGAAGATTTTAAATTTTCAGAAACTAAAGCATACATTATAACAATTATTGCCGCTTCTCTATTAACAATCTTATTCATTTATGCTTACTTTATTGTTCCTTACAAAAAGGATTTGGATAAAAATGGCAACATCACTTGACAGCTTTTTGAATTTCGCTATACCAGCACTTATAATAATTATCATAGTTGGATGGCTTTACATCAAACTTATTAAGCCCTTTGTTGTTCCATTCATCAAAGATGTAATACATCCAAAATCTGAAGAAAAGGAAAAAGAAGAAAGAACAGAAAGTGTAAAGACAATTGAATATGAATAAAATATAAAGGAGTTAGAATGACAAAACAAAAGATAAAAGTGAAAATAGACGAAATAGAGAAAGAAGCAGAATTAAGAACTTTCAAAAGCGGTAGAAAAGGATATGGATGGTATGGGACTATCTATATTGACGGAGAAGTTTATAGGGTTTCACTTAATATTATCAAAATTTAATTAAATTGAAAGGAGGTTTAAGAAAAAATGGAAGAAGTTAAAGCAATACCTAACTACTCTGATGTAAAGAAGCAACTTCAAAGAGTTTTTCCTGAAGTGGAAAAGGTAGAACTGCTTACTGTCATGAATAGGGACATAATAATTTACGACTTTAAAGCACTACCTAGCTCTATAGCGGTTGGCAAGGAGTTTGTGGTTATCTTGGCAGATTTTGAAGGAAAAAGAGTCTGTTTCAATTGCGGAGAGATTGTCTTGAAGCAATTACAAGATATAAAAGACAACCTTCCTGTGAAAGCAAGGATTATAAGAGAGAAGGGTAAAAGATACTATACTCTTATATAAACTTGGGCGTTGGCCAATGGACTTGAGAAAGATATTCCCAAAGTGGGACAGGATTGACGAGATGGAAGTCTGTCCTGCTTGCGGGAATATCAAGATAACAAAAAGAATGAGAGGAATCACGAAACAGAATGTCAGAAGGCTCTTTCGCCCCAAATGGACTATAAACGAAGTTATAATAACTTTTCTTATATTTATGATTCTTGTAATGGCAATGCTTTACAAGCTTGAAACACAGCAAGCAAGGGATTTTATTAAAGATTTTAATGCAAATCCTCAAAAATATTGTGAAACAATAAAAGGGTTTTCAGAACTTCCATATCCTCTAACTACTGTGGCTAATAAATCTGCATCTTAAAGGTGAAAAATTAAAAAAATGGTGGTAATACTGAAAATTGGGAATAAAAAGATTTATTCTCCAATAGTTCATTTGTATGTCTACGGGAAGATTCTTGACAACTCTGGATACTATGGATACATCATAGAAAAGAAGCTTATAGATGAATGGATAAGAAGAATAATAAGGATACCAAAGACTGACAGAGAAATCTTTCTCAAAGAAATGTGCCAGATTGGGTTGTTTAAAAAACTGAATAGAGATACCTATGAAATCCTAAGAATCAAGTTTGACAGAACAAAAATTTTCAATAAGAAGAGAGTCCCAACAAATAATTATGGCAACCCCCTTTGGTAGATGGAATTAAATATAGTTAAAACTCTATCTATCTCATTCTTTCTCTTTCAACAAGGAATGTTTATGTCGAGACTACAATTCCTTCTTCTTTCAAGACTTTAAATATAAGGAATGCTCCGAATACCAATAGACCTACAGCAAAGAATCCTGGAACTGTATTCATTATAACTCTTCCCCAACTGCTCGAAACATAAGTATTAGGGCAATAACTATATTCTACAACACTTGTATTTGGCGAAGTGCCTGCATTCCATGCAGTGCTATTGCATAATCTAAGAATACCACTATCTGCTGTATAGTTATAGTCTCCTGTAGAACAACCTGTATCTCCTACTGTAAGCAGATTGACTGCTGCAACAGTTCCATTATATACGCTTAAAGTCGGTATGCTACATGTTCCATCTTCTGCTTTCCATGTTCCTGTAACTGTTCCTTTAGTCAATGTATATGGTGTTGTTGTATTTATGCTATTGCTTTCAATTCTTACTACTGCCAGACTGTCCGACTGGCGGGATAGTTTTGTATACTTGACTGTCTCTGATGCAATAACTCCTATAAGAATCACTCCTATCAGTATTGCTATAAACCCTATAATCAAAGTCCTTGTATGTTGTGTGTCCATTTTATAGTTTGAATTTCTTTTTCCAATATTTTTTAAGTTGTGGCGGTGTCTTCCGATTTGTAATTATCTTTTTCGCTATCTCTTTTGTCACAAAAGTTCTTTTTCTTGGTTTCAAATTTTTTATTTCTGACCTCCTTTCATTATTATCTTTAGATTATTATTATCTTCTCCCTCTTCTTTTGCGATGAACTATCCCAATGTCATGGGTTGTTCCATAATAGCCTGTTGCTTTTCTGGCGATAGCATAAGCCGAAGTCGCATATCTTTTTCCTCTTTTATAGTAATGTCTAGGTATCTCTCCAGCCCTTATTCTTTTTTCAATCGCCTTTACAGCTTTTATAAATTGTTTGGGCATTTTTGAACCTCCTTTACCATATTCTTTCTTCTTCCTGAATTTCCCCCCACATTATCCTCCAGCATCTTTCACATATATCTGTCCTACTCTCTTCTGGTAATTGTTTGCCACATTTTCTGCATCTCATTTCTTTATCAGTTTTACAACTGCTCCGAGTAAAGCAAGACTAATTAATATGTTTGTTCCTGCTTTAACCCACTCTACGGCTTTTCCAGCATTCGGTTTCAATTTAAAATCATATATTTTCTTTTTCATTCTATATATTTAATTTCTCTATTCTTCTATTTCTTTTTGGGCTTATATCTTCAATTATTCTATATGCTTTTTTATCACCAACTATAACCTTAAATCTTCTTCTTTGTTTTTGCCCAGTAAATATATCTTTTTTAATTTGGTATATCCATTTACCACGATAAGTTGTATCTTTTGTCATTGTGTCCATGCCTCCTTTGGCAATCTTCTTTTAATTATTCTCCTTCCACTCATCAAATCAACATCCTCATAAAAATCTCCTTGCGGATTTGTCTGAAGAGGTCTGTCCTCCACGGGAGGATATGGGCTTCCTCCCGAGGACTTAAAGACAGGAATAATTGGCCTCTTTAATGGAGGCTGAATTTGTTGCTGGACAACTGGTTGAGAAACATATTCTGGTTGAGGGGCATATTGTGATACAACTTGAGGAGGAGCTGCTCTCATTTCCATAATTCTCCTTTCCCTGGCCTGAGCCATTGCTAATATTTGGGTCGCCCTCGCCCTCGCCCTTGCAACTCTTAAAAGTCTTTTATATTGCTGGATTGGCATCCCATATTTATAAGTTCCGCTTGGTCTTCCTCTGCCTTTAGAAGTTGGTTTTGAAACTGCCTGCTGAGGATACATTGGCATACGCAGTTTTGTATAAGGAAATAACATTTGAGCCCCTCTTTGGATAGGAACCATTTTCCGCATTGGAATTCCAACTGGGGGCCTTCTTATCGATGCTATTAATCTAGCTTTTTGCCTTGCTTTTGCCTGTCCCCCTAATATTTTTTTGTATTCTTCCGAAGTCATCCCATGTCCTTTGGCTTGCATCTTTACTATTCCTGCATATGTACGCGGGATTGCCCTACCACCATATTGGGCTATCCGTGTGTCTGCTTTCATAAGTCTAGAAACAATTCTTTTAAATATGCCTGGTTTTTTTACAATTTCTTCTTCTTCTTTTGTCATTTTTTGTCTTATTTCTTAAGCTTTTAAGTTTTTTATACCTTTACATCTATTGCCTATTAAACCATCCTATAATAGTAAATGCTACCCATACAAATAAAATTATTACTAAAGGAATGGAAATTATTTCCATTCCATATCCTGTAGCCATAATCACCAAAAATATTGCATTGTAATAAATAATGGTAAGGGGCGACATTCTTCCCAAGAATCCCATTATAATCAGAAAAAGAAGCATTAAGAAAGCTATTGTCATCCAAAAATTTCCGAATACATTTACAACGAAAAGAGTCCATAAATCCAATGCAGATGTTGGTTCAATCATTTTTATCTCCTAATTTATACATCTTTTCCTCTCCACCATTCTATCAAAGTCCAAAAATAATAAAATGCGGGAATTCCCACTAATGGAATTAGGATGTATCTTACTGTCTGGGCACATTGCCCTGTTAAATCTACACATTCAAACATTGATACTAATGGATTAAATAATGTTGTATAAAGATTTGTGAATACAACACCCATTGCAGCAAGACTGGCTATAAGCGGAGCAAACACTATAAAATCAGTTGTAAATCCAAAATATGTTCCTACTATTGCTCCCGCTGCCCCAAGCCCTCCAGCAACCAAGATAAATGTCAATATAAATGTTACTGAATTCCATCTGTCTGGATTTACTACAATTTCCCAAACAGAGCCACAAGTTGTTGTTGTATTCCCCCCAGATTCGGTGACATTACCAAATAATGGATTACCTGATATGCTTGTGTAAGTTGTACAATCCTGTCCATGGAATATAATCAAGACTGCTTGAATTATTATTAATATTATAAGCATATTTCCAAATTTTCCCATTTTTATTGCTGTTGCTGCCTCCTCATTGTTGAAAACAGATTTCCTGCCGAAACTAAGGCAAAAAATCCGAATATTATCCAATTATTTACAAAATCTCCCAATCTTGTTCCCATAGACTTAAATCCTTCTAAATAAAAAAATCCATGCCCCAATATCCCATTTGCGATTGACAAAACAAATACAATTGCAGTAATTACATAAAGACACATTCCAGGATAAACCGCATCATATCCTGTATAATAATTTAATACTGCTAGCATTAATGCAGTCATAAAAAAGAAAAAAACTATTTTGTTGAAATCAGCTGTTTGCGGATTCTCTCCCCATTCTGGCAAATTTATTGCATCTCTTATTGCATCTGCTAATGTAGTAAAAATATTTCCAGTTATATTAAAAGTTACATTCTTCCAATTTGCATAACTTTCCAAGACATACCATGTGCCATTTATCTCTATTGACACCCTTCCATATAAGTTCTGCGTAAAATTGACATCTGGAATAACCAAAGTCCCACCACTTGAATTGCATCCGGTAGCATTCAGCCAAGATGTCCCATTAACAAACCATAAATCAAACATGCAATCATCAAGATTATTGTTTATTGCCCTTATCATCAATGTAAAATTATAAATGCCTGGCTCAAGAAATCCTGATGGAGGCCTTATGGAATAAGTTATTCCTTCCATCCATGATGGTGAAATGAATTCAGATACTTCTGTTCCTAGCTTTATTGAATAAATTGATTGCGTTAATCTCATTGTAAGCTGTTGCGTTGCGTATCCTTCTTTAACAATTGTGATTCTATAATTACTATTTGGGTCCACAAAAAATGTCACAGTTCCAGCACTATCTGTGAAGTCTTGGGTAACAATTGTCCAAATATTGTTTATCTGCCTTTCAAGAGTGACTAAAGCTCCAGGAATAGCCTTGCTTGCAATTGTTATTACAGCAATAGTGCTATATATCCCTGATGCCGGTACTAAGTAAAAAGTTTGCTGTTTTGTTGTATTTGAAAGTGCCTGACTGGCACCATAATATCTTCTTTGTGGGTAATCTGTTCCAGAAAAAGAAATATTGTAATTTGAACTCATTGATGTCCAATTTGGATAAATACAGAAAGTATAATTTTCATTATTTACTAATCCTGTTACATAATTATAATTTGAACTTATAGCCGAACTTGAAATCCAATAATTCAAGGTAAACAAGTTTATCGTTCCGTTTATAGCAGAATTATTTATCTCATCTTTAAAAGTAAAGTTTAAGGAAGGATAAGTTGAGCCATTGCATAAACCAAACCATCCAACATCAAAATAATAGGCAGCAGAACAGTTTTCATTTCCTGCTGAATCATTCATACATACAGTTATGTTATTTATATTCTTAGTTGCAAATATTGTAGTATTAATGCATCCGCCAATTGTTGTATTTGCTTCCCCATTAAGTGAATACCAACAATTAAATGGAGTAATTTCTGTAAAACTATAATTCAAAGAAATGTTTGATGTATTATATATTGTATGAGATGGTGAATTTATTATTATATCTTTTGGTGCTATTGTGTCAACATTTAAAATCCAATTTTCATCCCCCCAATAAGAAGAAGAAACATTATTGTAAGCAAGACAATTCCATTTATAATTATCATCAGTTAAATTTGTAACTATCCATGTTGTTGAATTATAAGTTGTTCCACTTAATTCTTTTGTTTCTTGAAAATGAATATTACCGCTGTTATTCCATATATAAAGTGTTATATTAGTAAGACTTATTAAACTTGAATTAGGGTCAGCAGAACAATTAAATGTTTGAGATGAAGATGAAATATTAGTATCATTAATTGGAGAATTTAAAGCGACGATAATAGGTATTCCATAATACAACTCATTAATATCCTCTGGGCTTAAGGTTCTATTCCATAATCTCATATTATCAACACCACCAAAAGCTGAATAACCATCAACTGGATAACGCCCAAGATAAGTATCCCAAGTACTTCCATTATTCTGAACTTGTGTACAAGCACTTGACTGATTTTCTAATGCAGCATCGCGATAAATTTTAACTGTACCATTTGCATAAAAAACAAAAGTTATAAGATACCAAACATCTAAATCAGGAATTTGCACTCCAAGAGATGATGAAATCCCATTTGTAGTATAATCAAATTCCATCTGTTGTGTACATGAAAGAGAATTGGGAGACACAAATACCATATTGTCATTGTCACCACTTGGATTTGGTTGTTGAAACCACCATCTATATGCCCCTTGGCATTGATGGCTAACACTATTATTTATATCATAAAATTTATACCAAGCAGATATTGTATATCCGCTTGTTCCCCATTTTGTATAAATTGTATCAAAATATGTATCTTGATAAATACCAGCAGCATCAGTATGGTCAAAATTAAGAGAAGCACTTCCAGACTTTTTATCTGTAGTGTTATAAATTGGTGTCCCATAAGCTGTCCAATTTGCTAATCCACCATCATCATTTAAATTACTATCAAATTCCCATCTATTAATATAATCAGTTGTTGTTGCAGAAGTATTTGGCAGAAGCAAAACCAGCAGCAAAATAGCAAACAAAAGAGAAAGATTAAATACTATGGTTGATTTTTTTCTAGCTTCAATTTTAGGCAAAACATTTTCAAACTTTTTCATTTTCTATTTTATTAGTAACCTACTTCTGGTGATGGTGCCATTACCTTTCCATAAAATATCATTGCAACTACTGAAATCAATACCCCAAGAACGATATAAGGTATATAAAGCTTAATTGCCAGACATCCTATTGAGCTTTTTGTCCCTATAGTTGAGTTATAACTGTAATTTACTGGATTGCCTGCATTGTCCCAATCAATAAAACCAGCACAATTAAGCGAATCACTCCTTTGTGCAGTATTGAGGATTTCAACAAGCCCTGGAATCAATACAATCATAAAAGTTATTACTATAAACATTACTAATAAGTTAACTGGTAAATCCATCAATCCACCTTTCTTATTCATTTGATTTTAACCTCCTTTATAATGAAAATGATTTTGATTTTCTCCCTTTTGCTCTTCTAACAGCAGCTCCAACAATTGAAATTTCGCGTATCTCGCCAGGGGTAACAATCCTTCTTGTTCTTGGTTGAATGAAAATATCTTTTGCTGAAATCTGCACTCCTCTTCTAATTGGTTTGCGGAATTCTTTTCTTAATGCTGCTTCTGTAATCCTTGGCAATCCTCTTGAAATAGCAGGTTCTTTTGTAGGTCTTAGGAAAAATGTTGCTCTAGCAGTTGTCCTTGCGACTTTTGCTCCAAGCCATAATGCCTCTTCTCTCGGTAAAGGTTTTCCTGTAATAGGAACTGGAACTCCTCCCTTTCTAGTGAAAACTAAAAACCCTGGCTCTTCTATTCCTTTCTTTATAATTTTTTCTGCACCAGCACTATATCTTAATAATTCTGTAGGAATTGGGGGGATTGGTCGCGGTTCTCGTGGAGGTTCTCGCCTTCTTCTTCTTTTTTCTTCATAAACTATTCGGGTTGGTTCTCTAACTTCTCTAGGAATTCTTCTTTCTCTGATTTCTCTAGGAATATAAGTCTCCCTTAATCTTCTTTCTTCTCTAGGCCTAGCTTCTCTTCTTTCTCTAATTTCTCTAGGAACATAAGCCCCCCCTATCTCTCTTGGATAAAATGGCTCTCTAATTCTTTCTTCCGCTTTGTATTCTATTCTTTTTTCACCGCCAATATATTCCTCTTTTGGAATTTTAGCTTCTCTTCTAGGAATTCCTTTGGAAATTATCCCTATTTCTTTAGGAACAACTTCATAAGTTGGTCTTGCTAATATCTCTCTCTCTATTTTCATTTTTACCTGTGCCATTTGTTTTGGTGTTATTAACTTAATATTTTCTGGTGTTAATCCACTAAATTCTTCTGGAGACATTTTCATTAATTTCTTGAATGAAATTGGTTCAGTCTGTTCCCTTATTATTCTGTTGAATTCACTTGTGGTTCCTCTTATCAAATCTTTAAATTCTTTTCCTGTAAATTCTCCTTTTTCATTTCTTCTTAATTGTTCCAAGATTCTTCTAACATCCCCACTATCTTTTCCCCACCTGTATTTTCTGCTAGAATCAGACAAAGAATGCAATTTATCTTTTAATATTAGCTTTATATCCTTATATTTCATTCCTTTAATTTCTACCCATTTTATATCCCAAGGCAATTGCCCAATGTCAGAAACAGAAGTAAAGTATGGCGATAAAGGTGTAGCAGCATATGCCCTTAAAGTCCCCTCATGAATAATATCCTTCCCAACTGTATATCCTCTCTTCACTCCTTCTTTAACTAAAAATTTCACAAATTCTTCAGGGCTTCCTAATGCTTTTTCCAAGAACTTTATTCCAAAATTTCTTCCATAAAGAATATCTATATCACCTATTTTTCTTCTTAAGTCTGGTGACAATTGTTCTATCATTGCTTTAGACCCACTTATTACTGCCCTTCTTTCTCTAGCAACTCTTAAAATATCTCTTGAAATATCATTTAATACTTTTTCTTTTACGAATTTATTTGTGATATATGCTTTTGCTTCATTATAATTTGTAAATTTTTGCCTAGTTAATTCATTTACAGTATTTATTACATTTTGTTTTGTTAATTCTTTTCTAAATATAAACTCATCAACTTTAATTATTCCACTAGGAGTTTTTATATAATATTTTCCTGCTCTCTCATAAATTTGTGAAGGAGCACTTACAACTTGCCATTCTCCAGTAGAAATTTCTGGTGGTAAAGAAGCCTGAATTTCTGGATGTCTTGCAACATATTCTGACATTCTTTTCATCATTGCCGTATTTTGTATTTCCCTGCTTGTTATTGCCTTCCAGAACCATATTGGAACATCTCCTTGCCTTAGTTTAGGTCTAAATAAAGAAATTTGAGGAATTTCTGTTGTTCCTGCCGGTCTTAATAATGATTCTATAATTCCTAGTCGTGTTGGTTCTTTAACACCTCTTCCTAAAAATAATTCATAAGC
>Ga0315280_10002152_pt1 | contig 32307 bp, 29 predicted proteins | sample YL17G06_40_MG_FD_203697 | JGI IMG/M metagenome (GOLD analysis project Ga0315280, IMG submission 203697) | Sediment microbial communities from Yellowstone Lake, YNP, Wyoming, USA - YL17G06_40 | ecosystem: Environmental > Aquatic > Freshwater > Lake > Sediment | place: USA: Wyoming | collected... | reverse complement strand
ATGCGAAAGTTTGAGTGTTTCTTCTGAACTTTTTACACGTGGAAAGTAGATCAAGTAGACAGCGTCATCTATTCCGTTGTCTTCAAGGTGGCAGTATATTGGAGAACCCGTTGCTGAGGCATCTTTGCCTATGAATACTGACGTACAACCTTTTCTGTAGTACATGGAAGCTCACACGCTTGACCTTAAATCATTTCAATGAAGGTTAGAAAGCATTTGATGTTGATGTATTTATTGATTTTGGCACTCATAGCTATTAGTGCTTCAAGCCCATTCTTGGCCCGCCACGTCCAAGGTGCTTGACTTTCTCAGCAAACTCCACTTTTGTTGCGCCAACTGGCCACCACATCTCATCTTTTTGAAGCTGGAAACCAGCCTTAACCACCTTTGAGATCTCGGCTACCCTCTTTCCTAAGCAACGAGCCGCGTTCATGCCAATCTTGTCTTTTTTCACTGCGCTCAATGCTTCCGGCAATGCAGACAAAACTGGATGGGGAAAACCTTGGACAGCCATAACCCCAGTGTAACCTCCAATGCCTCGAGATGGTCTCGCAGGGCCCAGGCCGACGAGGATCATGTCTTGCATCATACCCCAGTTCTGGATATTCTTGACAGCTGTTTCTTGTCCTCCGCATCTATCGTAGCCTATAGCTATGCATCCCAAAACCTTATTTCTCCAAGCATAACCGAGAGCTTCGATGCTCATGGACCTGTCCATGAAAGCTTTTAGTTGTGCTGTGACCCCCATATAGTACACCGGTGACCCGATGATAACGCCATCAGCTTCCATAACGCAAGGAAGAATTTCGTCAAAGGCATCGGTGAAACTCGGGCAAGATTTCTTCGAAGTGGCTGAAGCAAAGCATTTGTAGCAGGCGTTGCAAGGGTTTATCACCTTCCCGGCGACACTGTAAAAAACGGTGTCAACTTCCAATTCCTCAGCACTTTTTAGGGCTTCTTGAACGAGCACCTCTGTGTTTCCCTGCCTAGGACTGAACGCTAAACCCAAGACTTTGGTTCGCATATCTATGACCTCATTTCTTGGAATCTACATTACCAATAGCATAATGCGCGCTTTGGGATGTTTAGTTTATCTTATAACCTGCTGTGAAGCCTCCATCCACAACGAGCGCGTGTCCTGTGATGAACGAAGATTCTTTTGAAGCCAAGAAAAGCGCCGCAGCGGCGATTTCCTCTGGTTTTCCAAGTCTGCCCATCGGTATCTTTTCGATAATCGCAGTTCTATCAGGTGTCAATCTTGTAGCTGTCGGTCCCGGACATAAGCAATTTACACGTATGTTACTAGGGGCATAATCCATAGCCAATGCCTTCGTGAGTGCAATTATTCCTCCCTTGGATGCACAGTATGCTCCTTCATTTGATAATCCAAAGAGTCCTGCTATTGAGGCGGTATTGATGATTGCGCCTGCCCCTTGTCTTAACATATGAGGAATGGCGTACTTGCAACACAAGAATATACCCTTCAGGTTGATGCCCAACAGTCTATCCCAGTTTGCTTCACTCATGTCTTCGACTTTGCCTGTAAGCTCTATTCCTGCATTGTTGAACAAAACATCTAAACGACCATACTTTTCTATTGCTGAGTCAATCATTTTCTTAGCATCGTCAGTTCTTGTAATGTCCACCTGAATGAAGAAGGCTTCGCCTTCGGCGGCCTTTATTAAATCAACGGTCTCTTTGCCTTCCTTGGAATCTATTTCAGCGACGACTACTTTTACTCCCTCTTTGGCGAAACGCATCGCTGCGGCTCGTCCTATTCCGCGACCAGCGCCTGTGATTATGGCAACTTTGTTTTGGAGACTCAATTGAATCGGCCTCTCAAATCTTCATGAAAGGTTAAGCCTTTCCCGTCATGACGTAGTTCTTCAAATCTTCGGTTTTCATTTTGGATATTCCAAGTCGCTCAGCTTTTCGTCCTTCTTTCCAGTAGTCAACGTGGTTGAGCGTTGAGGCAATCGTGATCAATGAATTTATGACTGGAGTTGGAACTTCAATCATTTTGGCAATGGAGGCAAGTAGGACTAATCCGTAAGGAATGTCTTCTGTGATGTGTCTTGCTTGTAGACTTGTTGGGGCTTTTAATTCGCGTGCTCCAATGATTCCGTTAGGTGTAGTGAATTCTTCATAAATGGTGTTGCATTTGCCAGCTGCGAGACCAACCATGTAGACCAATTCGGTGAATGGGAGCGGTTTCAAACCTAAGGCTTTCATGACTGCTAGTCTCTCGCTGTCTATTGCTTCTACTACGTTGGCAACGGCGGGAGTCACTCCGTCTGCGTAAAGGGCAAAGTCAGCTTTTGATTCGATCCGGGCAGCGTTCAATATCACTGGGGCCGGGTGCACGACGGTATTCAAATCAAGAAGGAACGTCTCCAGCACATTACTAGCCGGAACCACAGGATATATTTCCTTCATAAGCTTGACTAATTTGCCAGTGTCTTTCGCTGGAAAAGCTGACATGGGCAATTTTTTCACTTTTGCGAATATCTTCACCTGAGCAGGACCGATAATGCGGGCTGTGTAAGGAAGTGTGCAGGTTTCGCCCAACGTTATGTTCTTTCTTATCCAGCGATCCTTCATAATCTTCGCAAATTCGAGAGTGCCCCCTCCTTTGCCCATGAAAACTATTGTTTGTCCGTCTTCTAGATTTGGTATGCATTCTTCGATGAATGACTTATGCGCGAATGCTGGAACCACAATCAGTATGAGGTCAACGCCTTTAATGGCTTCCTTGATGTCAGTTGTAACCTTTTTTATCTTTGCAAACCCCACTCTGGCGGCACCAGTTATTTCTATTCCTCCACGTTGCATAACTGGCTCGATGCCCACTTTGAATTGAGGCAACTCATACAGATTTACTTCGTAACCTGCTAGGGACACATCAGCAGAACATGCGTAACCGCCGTTCCCGCCGCCTAACACTGCAATTTTTCTCATGTTAGCACCACTCGTCACAGAAAAGCTCTAAGGATATAAAACCTTAACTGTTGCTGGTTTGCAGAATTTAAGAAAATAAGAAAGTGGATTTAACTCGCTCAGTGTGGCGATTTCTTCCGCATAATCCCTCTTTTTCTTTTTTATGGAGGTTTTTGAATGAAAGGACTACGTTGTGATCGATGTAGTGCAAAGGGGCGCGCGCTAGTCTTTGTTGCGGGAATCATGAGTGCCGCCGTTGCGGGCATTGGCGTTTTCTATTTCGTTGCGCATGTGAAGAGATATAAAGTATCAGGGCAGAAGGTGGTATGGAAAAGACAGTGTTGAAGCATCCTCGGAGGCTAGCAGATGAGTGAAAATGTTTCGCCCTATCGTTGGGTGATGGTTGTCGTGACGTGGTTGATGTTGTTTTCCCTCGGAGCTTCCTGGTTCTGCTTCACGCCGATGATAGCTACAATGAGGGGAGACCTTGGCATAACTTACGAGCAAGTTGGGCTCCTAGTAGCGTTGGTTCCATTAGCTTTAGTCATACTCTGCATTCCGGCAGGCCTGTTTGCAGATCGATTCGGCGTTCGGCCAACCGTTCTAATTGGAGGATTGATCATGGGAATCTTCGGACTTTTGAGGGGCTTCGCGACAAATTTCCTGACGCTGGCGGCAACCATGTTTTTGTGTGGAGTAGGCTACTCAATTGCTTACCCAAACCTCCCCAAAGTCACAGGTTTATGGTTTCCCTACAAAGAATACGCATTAGCCAGCGGCGTCATGTTCACGGGTATGGAGGTTGGTGTAGCATCCTCATTAGTATTGACTCCTGCTGTGCTGCTTCCGCTGACTGGTTCCTGGCAAGGTGTTTTCTTCGCTGTTGGCATTCTCGCTTTAGCAATGACTCTTATTTGGATATTACTAGCAAGAGAAGAACCCAGCAATTTGAAGACCGATCAATCTGAAGGCATGTCGTCCAGTGAAAGGCACGGCGTTCCCTTCAGAAAGTCTCTTCCCACTGTGCTCAGAAACAAGTACATGTGGACTTTGATGTTTACGAATCTGTTTCTTCTCGCACCACAAGTCGCATTAGTTGGATTTCTTCCAACCATGCTGACAATGAGGGGAACAGATCCAACCACAGCTGGGCTAATAACATCTATGATATCGTGGTTCATGATTCCAGGTAGCTTCATCATGCCTATGATCTCTGACCGCATCCGCGTAAGGAAACCCTTCATATGGGCCACGTCCATTTTCGGTGCAGTCGCACTTTACTTCACCGGAACAACTACGGGGTTTCCACTGTGGATTTCGGTGATTTTCTACGGGTTCCTCATCGGAAGCATGGCCCCCATAATTCTGGCGATGCCCGTTGAACTTATGGGAGCATCCTTCTCAGCAACGGCGGGCGGATTCACATTGGTTGGAGGATACTTCGGCGCAATGTTTGCTCCTTGGTTGGCGGGTTATTTATCCACAGCAACAGCATCCTTTCTGCCAGCAGTGATAATGTGCACAGCCCTTACCGGTATCGAGGCAATCTGCGGCTTGATGCTAAAAGAGACCGGTTCGTAACCCGGGCACGCGTGCTGATGCTAGTAACAACAGTTGGAAGATAACAACTGGATGTGATTAGAAGAGCTTGCGTTTCTGTTATGTATGATTTGTTCTGAGCTACATTGCGACATTGAGCAGTCTAAGTGATGTACCGGCATATTCAGGGTTTAATATGGTGTGCTCCTGTCACTTCAATACATGCTCCTGATATCCAGGAAGCTTCATCGGAAGCAAGGAAAAGCACTGTTCTTGCCACTTCTTCAGGTTTTCCGATTCGTTCCGCGAGAGAACCGGTTGTAACAGGCTTGTATTCTCCAAATCGTTCTGTCCAAGCAAATTTTAACATGGGCGTGTCTATTTCAGAAGGGAGTATGCAGTTCACTCTAATGTTGTGCGACGCTCCATCGACAGCAAGCAATTTTGTAAGGGTAATCACGCCCGCTTTGGCAACCGTGTAGGCGGTTATGTCCGTCGAGAGTTTGAGAACCGCTATGGAACTCACATTGATAATGCTTCCGCCGCCCGCATTTTTCATTTCTGGAAAAACATTCCTCGAACAAAGAAAAACGCTTTTCAAGTTCACATTGAAGACTTTGTCCCATTCTTTCTCGGGCAACGCAGATATCGTCATACTGTGGGGTTTTGTCGTGATTCCAGCGTTGTTAAAAAGCACATTTATGCCGCCGTAAGCTTTAACGGTTTCACTTACCATATTACGTATCTGGCTTTCATTAGTAACGTTTGCGTCAACGAACATGGCTTGTCCACCCGCTTCTCTAATCAACCGCACTGTTTCCTCTCCGCCACCAGGATCAATATCCACAACTACGACTCGCGCGCCTTCGCTTGCAAACAGAAGCGCTGCGTTTCTACCGACACCAGACGCAGCACCAGTGATTATAGCAACTTTTCCCCCAAGTCTTCTAGAACGATTCAATTGATCACACACCCAGCTTGTTCTTTCAGGAATTGAGTATTTAAGCGCATGTTCTAGATTGTTTCGCAGACCAACAAATACATCATCTCGTGCATATTACAATTGGGTGGGCTGCGCGCCCTGTATTTTCGGAGATGGTGCCAACAGTCCTGATTCGTGGGAGAATCACAGCAACGGACAACGAGTCATCAATGATTGACAAGTCGCCCCCACGATTAGAAATGGACGTAGCGTGCGCATCTAAGATTTCCGGACGCTCTTGCAGACTTTCCTAAACTTGAGAACACTACAGAAGGAAACCTTATTTAATTCATAAACTTCCAATGCCAGATAATTTTCTTAGAGGGCATCTCAATTCCATATGATCTTCCTGGAGTCACATTGATGACTCGCGTAATATCTCCAACAACATCTCTGATTTCTTCTATATATGCAGCCGTGTCGCTAATGTCCGGCACCTAATCCTTTCTACACATGGTGTCGATTGTTTCGCCAAATCGATCGATCGATCGCTGGGTCCCCGCTTCCAAAGACTCTCATAATTACCTTGTCTCTCTCGGATCCGTCTTCAGGAAGGTCTCCTCTCTTGAAAAATACCCCTTACTGGTGCCGCCTCTCATAAGGACGCAGGGGACCCCTTTCATAACCATGATCTTGCCACCAACGTATTTGGTTATCTGCATTGGATTCAAAAACATTACGATGTTGTCTTTCAAAGACTAGAATGGATACATATCATGGACCGAAACCCGTCAACAACAGTAGCGCGCGTCGCAGTGTCCACCAATATCCATTCTCAAACGCCTAGATGTTTATGCAAATCATTCGCGCGTTCTTACATGGTGCGAGCTATGCGTAGCGCACGCTCTTGAAACCTTTATTCCGCAAAATGGCAAGCAACAAAACGATCTTGTACAACCCTCAGCTCAGGCTCGGTCATACTGCACATGGGCTGTGCAAACTCGCACCTAGGATGAAACCGACACCCACTTGGAATATTCACCGGACTCGGCGGTTCACCCTTTAGAAGGATCGGCGCCTTTACCATATGAGGGTTAGGCATGGGTATTGCAGAAATTAACGCTCGAGTGTATGGATGCTTTTGCTCCCTGAGAATCCCTCTTTGAGGAGCCACTTCAACAATTTTCCCCAGATACATGACAGCAACTCTGTCGCTCATGAATTTTATTACGTTTAGATCATGTGAAATGAACAGGTAGGTGAGCTTAAGGTTCCGTTGAAGATTCTTCAATAGGTTCAAGACTTGAGCTTGAACTGAAACATCTAAAGACGATGTCGGTTCATCCAGCACGATGAACTTCGGGTTCAACGCTAATGCTCGCGCTATGGCAATTCTCTGTCTCTGTCCGCCACTGAACTCGTGTGCAAATCGATAGAGATGGTCTTCAGTTAATCCGACCACAGAGAGCAATCCCAAAACTCTTTTTTCAAGTTCGCTTGATTTGACTGCCTTGTGGATTCTTAAAGGTTCAGCCACGATGTTTTTGACATTCATCCTCGGATCAAGTGATGAAAAGGGATCTTGAAAGACTATTTGCATCTTGGATCTCAACTTTCTAAGCTTCTTGGTATCTAATCTTGTTATGTCAGACCCGCTAAATATCACTTCACCAGATGTCGGTTCAATCAAACGCAAGATGCATTTTCCTAGAGTTGATTTTCCACAGCCGGATTCGCCGACCAGTCCCAAAGTTTCACCCTCATCCATGGAAAGATTCACACCGTCTACGGCTCGTACGAATCTTTGCGGCTTTCTAAGAAAACCCTTGCTTATCGGGAAGTATTTCCTTAGATCTTTGACGCTCAAGATTAGACTGTCCAGTTGTCACACCTCGAAACTAATTTTGGTTGTAACAGGATACATAGTGGCCATCTTCAATCTCTCTCAGTTCGGGCTCAGTTAATCGGCATTCCGTCGATTTACTTCCGCAACGGTCGTAGAATCTGCACCCTTCTGGTGGATTTATTAGGTTTGGCAGGGTGCCAGGGATTACTGCCAATTCTTTTTCAAAATCTTGATCGAATCTTGGGATGGCCCCAAGTAATCCTTTTGTATAGGGATGTAGAGGGTTGTCGAAAACATCGAATTTTGAACCAAGTTCTACAATCTTACCGGCATACATTACAGCGACTCTATCGCATATAGTGGCAACCACTCCTAGATTGTGAGTAATGAACAACATGGACATATTCAATTTTTTTTTCAATTCTTCCATTAGCCGCAAAATCTGGGCTTGAACTGTGACGTCTAGTGCTGTTGTGGCTTCATCTGCGATCGAAAGGGTAGGATGGCAGCACAGCATCATTGCAATCATCACTCGTTGCCTCATCCCTGTGCTTAGCTCGTGTGGGTAGCTTTCCACGAGTCTTTCCGGGTCCTGCAATTGGACAAGTTTCAAAGCCTCAACCGCTGATTTCCTCAGCTCTTGTTTTGAAGCAGGTTTCTGATGTTCCCGTATTACTTCGGTTATTTGATCTCCGATTTTATAAACAGGGTCAAGATAAGTTGTTGGATCTTGGAAGATTATCGCTATCTTTCCCCCTCTTATTTTCCTCATTTCTCGCTCATTTTTTTCCAGAAGATCTTCGCCTTCGAAGAGTACCTTTCCACCCACGATTTTTCCAGGAGAATCTACGAGCTTCAGAATTGCCGACGCAGTGACGGATTTTCCACAACCTGTCTCTCCAACTAACCCCAATGTTTCTCCTTTGTAAATGTCCAGTTTGATACCGTCAATTGCTTTGACTACACCCGCATAGGTGTAAAAATGAATTCGGAGATCTTGTATGCTAAGGACTATCTTTTGTTTCTTTTCCGAAACTTTGCTAGTCGACCTTGAAAACTTGGTCACCTTTTAGATGATGCTCCAATTATCATGTCTTCTTTTCTGGGAGTCTTGTATCCCCATATCTTGCTGTGGGATAACCCTGTTTTCCTTTTCAGATCAGCCATCATCTCCGCAAACTTGAACGACACTATAGTAACATCTATAATGGGCACCTTCAACTCCTCGATCAATTTATCCATAAATCCTGTCTCAACAGTGCAACCCAGAACGATCACTTCAGCATCATCTTCTTCTATGGCTTTTTTAGCTTCTCGAATCAGAGTTGAATGAAGTTTTTCGGGATCGTCCTGCATTTCTTTCAAACGCATATCCACGAACCTAAATGATGCGAGTTTCTTCTCTAGACCATACATGAACACGTGATCTTCAAGACGAGCTAGAGCTTCTCTTATGGCTGTAATAACTGAAAATTTGTGGCCGAGCATACAGGCAATATGCATGCATGTCTCGCCAGGGCCGATGACCGGAATGTCAACAAGCTCTCTGGCCTCTTGGAGCCCAGGGTCGTCAAAGCAACCAATTATGACGGCATCATAACCTTTACGTTCTGCTACTACGACTTTTTCCAGAGTTTCAACCAGGATCAGCGGTTCGTAAGATTTGTATTCGAGATGCGATGGACCTTTTGATAAACCGACAACGTCGACTTCTACGTCTTTTCTCTTGATAGATTCCAAGACTTTCTTAACTTGCTTATGGAAGTCGCTTGATCCTACAGGATCAATCCACAATATCCTTATATTTTCTTCCATTTTTCACACCTTGATTTTGAATATGTGGAAACGCGATAATTCATAAAAGGCTATCGCCTCCTCAGGCGCGGGTCGAGAACATCCCTTAATCCATCACCCAGCAGGTTTACACCCAATACTGTGACGAATATTGCAATTCCTGGGAACAAACTTAACCAAGGCTTAGTAAGGAAGTATATTCGCCCTATGCTTACCATCAACCCCCAGTCTGGACTTGGAGACTGGGCGCCCAAACCTAGGAACCCCAAAGCAGCTGCGACCAGTACTGTCCATCCGAAATCAACACTTGCTTGGACCATGATGAGCCCCAAGCAGTTCGGTATCACGTGATGAAGAACTATGTAGAAATCGCTACCTCCTGATGCTTTCGCTGCTTGGACATAGTAACTGTTTTTGATAACTAGAGCTTGGCTTCGTATTATTCTGGTAGCCCAAGGCCACCACGTAACTGCCAGGGCAAGCATGGCATTCAAAATGCCCGGACCGAGTGCGGCTGCAAAAGCCATGGCCAGAATTATGGAAGGAAAGGCCAAAAACATATCTGTAAATCTCATTATTAAATTATCCAAACGGCCACTCTTGTAACCAGCTATACTTCCAAGCGGAATCGCTATAGAATAGGCTACAAGTATGACTGCACCTCCAACTTCCAAAGTAATTCTACTTCCGTACAACACTCGGCTGAATATGTCTCTTCCCATGTCGTCCGTACCGAAAGGATGGGCCCAACTTGGTGGCAGGTATTTGTTCTGAAGATCCACATATACATCGGGATAAGGTGCGATAAATGGAGCTAGAATCGCAACCACAACAATTGCAAGTGTAATCAATAGACCAGCAACAGCAAGTGGACTCTTCAGAAAGTAGTGGAGGCTTAGACGGAATTCCCTAATTCTCGATCTATTTCTGACTTTCCATCCTTCGATAAAGCTGCGCACCCGATTCATTTCTGCATCACATTGACCCTTGGGTCGATTACTGAGTATAGTACGTCCACACATAGATTGACTATCAAGTAAATCAGCACAATTAACAAAGTGGTGCCCATTATAGCCGCAAAATCCACGGTTAGAAATGAATCCGTAACATACATCCCAAGACCAGGCCATCTGAAGACGAACTCGATGAGCACAGCGCCCCCCAGAATGTTTCCAAATGTCAGCCCGATAACGGTGGAAGTCGGGATTAATGCATTTCGCAAGGCATGTTTGTAGATCACGACGAAGTTGGACAGACCTTTAGACCTTGCGGCTTTTATATAATCTTGACTCAGAACTTCGAGCATTGATGATCTCGTCACTCTGGCAATTGTTGCAAGAGATATGTATGATAGACAAAGGGCAGGTAACACTACGTGTTGTAGTGAGCTTAGAAAAGCAGGAAGGTTCAACGTAAGCAAACTATCAAGCAGATTAAGTCCTGTTATCTGCTGCAAGGGAATATCCGTATCGATTCTTCCTCCGGCCGGGAACCAAGACAGCTGCGAGTAGAATATGTATTGCATAATCAAGGCTAGGAAAAAGCCTGGCAGAGCGACCCCCCCTAACGAAAACACTCTGGCTATAACATCTATGACCGTGTCTTTCTTGATTGCAGAAATCACTCCCACGAAAACCCCCACAAAGGTCCCTATTATGATTGAAACTATTGCAAGTTCCATCGTAGCTGGTACCCGAACAGCGAGATCTTCAAGTACGGGGCTTCGTGTGTGCAAGGCTAATCCCAAATCGCCATGAAACAATCTCCAAACATAGAGCAAATACTGCTCGTAGGGAGGACGGTCCAATCCAAACTGCCGTTTTAGCGCTTCAACCTGTGCATTCGTTGCATGAGGCCCTGCAAAATATCGTGCAGGATCGGCAGGAACGACGAACGCTAAGAAGAACGTGATGAGAGAGAGACCTACAAGAACGAGTGCCATCCATAAGATTCTATTAATGAGGAAGGCTCGCATTCCCAAATCGATCACATCCATAAAAAAAGGAATTAGAGCGCGTGCAAATCTTGTTCTACCTTATGGTTTTTCTGAGTCTACGACATACATGTCGTAGAAGTTGTAGGTTTCAACCCAACAAGGATTCGGAGTGAAGCCATGAACCCAAGCACCCATAGTTACAATCTTAGTTTCTTCATAAGCCCATATGCTAACTGCTTCATCGACTAATATATCGTCAACTTGATGATATATCGAAGCTCGTTGTGACATATTCGTTGTCAAAACAGCTTGGTCAAGCAAACTGCTTGCTTGTGTACTATTAAAGTAATTCCAATCGTATCCTCCTGGTGGAATTCTGCTGGAATGAAATCGGTCATACATCACAAAGTGAAGGTCCGGGGCAAAGCCGAACTCAAACAAGCACACAATGTCCATAGCCGTTTCGGGATTTGTTGTTGTTGCCGTAAGTGTTGCCCAAGTTTGTTCAACAAGTTGTACGTTTATATTCAGGTCTCTGAGATTTGATTGTAGAAGCTCACCGATCCTGCGCTCTTCATCAACACCTGAGCACCACAAATACTGGAGGGTGAAACCACCATTCGGATACGCTGATTGCGCTAGTTCTTCCTGCGCTTTGGTAATGTTTCGTTGGTATTGGAACGTTTCTTCATTGCTCGAGCCAGCGCTCGACCACAGTGCACTAGGGACTGCGCCCTTGGCTTGATGGCCGTGAAAGAGTATTATGGATAGGACTGACGTATAGTCAAATGCGTAGGAAAGTGCTCGTCTGACATGTACATCGCTACATGGGCCCTTCATGTTGTTCAAAGTCAGGTACAACGTCGAAAGAGCTGGATATTCAACTATTTTGATGTTGGGGTCCATCTGTAGCTCTGGGATGTCTTCTCTGGAAATGAAGAACGAGATGTCAGTGTCGCCTTTTTGGATCATCATTCTTGATGTTGCAGGTTCAGTTATTATGCTGCAGGTTATCTTGGTTAAATGCTGCCCCTTCCATCCTCCCCAGTAATTGGGATTCTGAACGAGGGTCCAGCTTGAGCCTTTTTTCCATTCTTGAAGTATATAAGGACCAGTTCCATTCGTGTGATCCTGGAACCATCCAAGCGCCCATGGATCGTCAGCCGTCTTGTGTGCTTCAACAGCTGTGGGATTCACAATTGATCCCGCGCATGTAGCGAGCGCGCCGAGGAATGGGGCAAACGGAGACTTCAAGTTGAATCTCACGGTGGATGCATTTACCACCTCTACATTGTCTAAAGCGATGAAGTTTTGCGATTGCTGACCTATTCCCAGTTGTCTTTCAAATGACTTTTTGACTGCAGCAGCGTCAAATGGAGTTCCATCATCAAATTTGACACCTTGTCGTAGATTAAATGTATATGTTAACCCATCTGGAGAAATTGTCCAGTTTGTAGCGAGAGATGGTACAATGTTCAGTGAAGAGCCATTTAGCTGCACCAACCTGTCATAGCACACTCTTATAATCATAAGAGCATCAGTGCTCCATCCGGTACCAGGATCCACTGTAGTCATGTCAGTAACCCATCCGTAGTGAAGTTCCGATTTTTGTGGAGGAGGCGAAGGGCTTGGAAGCGTCACGTAGTAGACTGCACCAATAATTGCGGCTACAATGACGACTATAGCGATTATTGCTCCTTGGATTTTCGTCAATGCTTTCTTTGATAATAATAAGCTCAATTTTCTTTCCTCTCTTTTTCCCTATGTGAAATCCAGCATGGCGTTGCGCTTATAAGTTTTGCTGCATACTGAGAGTCTAGCGGCGTGCTATGCTTAAAAAAGCTTTAGTTCAATCATATATGAGACATGGATAATGGCAATTTTGGCAGACCAGTTCAGAGTCCGCATCTGTCAACGCGCGCATGCGTGTTCCTAAAATGGTTAAGAATGGTTCTAAGTCTGTTTTTGCATATTTAGGTCCATTATGGATTTGTTTGATGAACGTGTTTTGGCTGTGCTTAAGGATGGCAAGCCCAGAGTCTTCACTCAACTTCTAAGTGAAGCGGGGTATCTCCCATAACACTCTAAGGCTGCATCTTGAGCGTCTAGTAGCCCAGAGCTTCGTGGTGAAGGAGAAAACGCTCTCGAATAGACTGGGAAGACCCAAATTCACCTATCTCATTCCGCCCAAAGTCCAGCAGCAAGTTTCCATCGCCCTCTCAGACCCGTCCATAGAGATTGTATCCCTACCGTTCAGCCGCCTCAAACACCTCTGCAGGTTCGAGAAGGGCGGATACTGCAAAAAAATCAAGAACAGATGCGAAGCCCAGAACTGCCCGCAAATCCCAAAAAAGAAATAAAAACCATTTTACACCAATTTAGGAACAAGCATGCGCGCTACAATCGAAGCAGCGCGCTGGTTTGTCCCGAAATTATGTGTTGAAGTATGTTGGTGAGGTGGCTTTGTCTGGTTTTCCGATGTTTTCTGCGGCTTCTTTTGTTAGGATTAGGCTGAGTATGCTGTAGAGTGCGTAGACGGTGACGTTCTTTAGTCCTCTAACCTTGTTCATGGCTAGGCTGTACTGGGTTTTCAGGAAGCTGAAAACAGCCTCAACAGCAGGCCGCTTATGATACTTCCTCTTCTGATCTTCGGGTCCGTGAGATCTGAATTTCTTGTCAACCCGCAGGACACCCTTAACACCGCGTTTCTGGTTTGCAGGATACGGAATCACCGCTTCAACAGCCTTTCTGACCTTCTCGTCGCTATATTGGCTGTCTGCTATTACGCGTTTGAGCTTGGCTCCCGCGTTAAAGAGAACTTGCTTGGTCTTCTTCACTATGGTCGGTGTATGCTTCTTCTCGTTCTGGTTTGCCGGAGCTACGAGGCTGGCTAGCGGAAGCATGCAATCGGAATCGATGGACAAATGAAGCTTATACCCTAAACCGAACGTTCTGCCTGTTCTTCCAACTCTAGCCTGTTTATCAGAGAATCCCTTCTGGCTATCTTTGGGGTGGCGTATGCTCCAAGCCTTGACAAAGGAAGCGTCTAGAACAGCGTCAACGTCTGCTGTCTTGCTTCTTTTCAGGAGCTTAACAACCTTATCTTCTATTATTCTTTTGAGTTTGTGAGCTCCGACCTTTCTGGTGAATCTGCTTAGAACAGACCTTGGATAACCTTTCTCGTCTTCTTCAAGTAAACAGATCTTTCTAAGCCTAGCATCGACATTCAATAGTCTAGTCATCTCTCTCAAGCTGCGAACGCCCCTCATTCTCATAACGATGAAGGTTCTGAAAAGTCCTGCTGGGCTTCTAGGAGGTCTCTCAGGCCCTATTGTGTGAAAGCATCCGCACAAGACTTTTCCAGCAAAGCTTAAGTCGATGTTTCTAAAGAAGGTTTCAAGGGTCTCGTGTTCATCTTGTCCCGCTAGGATTCACCTCCTATGCTTGGACGTAAGTCACAAAATACGAGACCCCAACCCCGAAAATAAACATTAACTTAATTTAGGGACAAGCCAGCGCGCCTAGTCATAAACACAGCTTAACTATTCCTTCACCAGGCGCGCGATACTGGATCAACAGTAATACATGTAGTTCTTGCCAACAGCAACGTGCAACATAGGAAAAGTTATAAAAAACGATCTTTCCTAGAAACTACAAGGGATTGTATGCGTTACGATGAGATTGTAGAGACCGGAATGAAAGCTCTGGCGGAGGCCAACATAGACAAGCGTTGGTTGAACTTGGGAGCTGAAACACAATCACAGAACCGTCTCAACAGGGAATACATGGATTCACTCACATTTGAAATGCGCTTGCTAGGCAGCATGTGTGCCAACACTAGTATCACACTCTTGGGAGTGAAGCTTCCTGCTCCTATAATGCCTGCTACACTTATTCACGGAAGAATATTGAATAAGCTGACCACATCGGACACGTGGAAAAACCGTTCCAGCTCAAGTTACTCTGTAGACTATTTGGAAGAAATCGCCGCAGGTGTGGCAGATGCCAAGTCTCTGATGTGGCTGGGAGCAGGTGTCAGTAATGAGGTTGAAATTCTTCCACGTATGATAGAGAGAGGTTCAAGAGTAGTTCTAATCGTTAAACCTCTCAGAGACAAGGAAAAAATTCTCAAAATACTGAAAGAAGCCGAGAATCTAGGATGCGTAGCCGTTGGGATGGACATTGATGCAATGTTTGGAGAAAAAGCATTCGACGAGATTGAAGGACCCGCAAGCCTTGGCCCTCAAACGATAGATGATCTCAAAAGGTACAAAGCAGCTACTAACTTGCCTTTCATTGTTAAAGGAGTACTAAGTGTTCGTGATGCCAAAATAGCTAAGGAAGCGATAGGTGCAGATGCCATAGTGGTCTCGACGCATGGTGGAGAATCTTTAGACTATGCGATGCCTGTTCTGAAGATATTGCCAGAGATTAGAAAGGCTGTTGGGAAGAGGATGCCTATTATGGCAGACAGTGGATTTAAGCGAGGAACAGACGTCCAGAAAGCCCTTGCCCTAGGAGCCAACGGCGTGTGCTTCGGTAACTTGATCATCTTGGCCTTTGCAGCATATGCACGGGACGGGGTCTCAAACATGCTACATGTACTTTATGAGGAACTACGAAGAGCCATGACTCTGACAGGTTGCAGGAACGTCGCAGACATTGACTCCAGTATAATAAGATATCCCTAATCGGTAAGAAGCTTCCACTTACACCTTTTCATTATTGTTAGAACGCACAATTGCCGACATCAATCCAAGGCGGATGCCCGGGCGCTGCGACCACTACAAACAGCCTTTTCCCAAGAGGCTAACAATTTAGTGCACGCCTGGTCCGTAAGTCGAAGAATTAGCATAGCGAGCGCTTTTTCAAACAGATCTTTAGCCCTTTTGAGAGTCTTTTAGATAGAACAAATCTTATATTGCCACTTCTTTGATTTTTGATAAAACGGTGAACGATAATGAGTGAACCCTCTTTGGACCAGTTAAACTTGTTTCTGGATAGAAGGAGCATTAGGAAGTTCAGTTCTAGGTCCGTCAGAGATGTTGATGTTCATAGAATTGTTGAGGCTGGAAAGCGTGCGCCAACAGCATGCAACTTTCAGACATATTCGGTTGTTTGGATTAGGGACGCAAAGCTCAAAAAGAAAATGTATGATTCTTGCGGAAGGTTCGATTCAATCATGGAAGCGCCAATTGTTCTTGCTATTTGTGCAGATGTGCACAGGTTAAGCAAAGTGCTGGATTACTTAGGTTCTGATCACTGCTTCAAACACGATCAAGGTTATTTCTTTAAATTGCTGAGCATAATGGACGCTTGTTTTTTGGCTGAAAATATGACCATGGCCGCTGAGAGCCTCGGCTTAGGCTCAGTATACATTGGACTAGCTTTCGCAAATGATGAAGTAATCAAAGCGTTAAATCTCCCCAAAGGCGTGTTACCCTTGACGCTTCTTTGCATTGGCTACCCCGGCGAGAAACCGCCGACTAGACCGAGATGGCCTCTGTCCTCGGTTCTCCTTATTGACAGTTACCGAGATCCAACGGAAGAAGAAGTGAAGAGTTTCCTACAGCACACGGATAAGGAGCTTGAAAAAGAGAGATACTACGAAAAATACGTATCCGCCAAACGTGGATCAACTTGCACTCACTCTAAGGACATTCAACGTATAACATCATTTAAGTCTGCGAGGAGAACCGATGCAAAAATGGTCCGAGTTCTAACGGAAACGGGCTTTTTTTACAAAAAAAGTGAGAATAGCGCATAATTCGTAAATGCCCCGTCTAGCGTGGATTTGAGAGCATGCGTGATGGCATGAGAAACATAGCATGCATACGAAAAACGCATGAAAAGAATTATATATAATAAGAGTCAAGCGGCTGTTGGGAAGGACAAGAAAATGAGTTTAAGGGGTATGGTGTCGATAATAACAGGTGCCGGATCGGGTATGGGAAGAAGCACCGCTTTGCTTTTTGCAAAGGAAGGAAGCAAGGTTGTTGTTGTAGATATTGTAACTGAGACAGGTTTGGAAACCGTGAGAATGATAGAAGAGAGAGGCGGAGAGGCTATCTTCATCAAGGCTGACGTTACAAAGGCTGACGAGATAGAAGGCATGGTTGAAAAGGCAATCCAGAAATTTGGTCATATTGACATATTGTTCAATAATGCTGGCGGTTGGTTCGACCAACATAGTCTGGTGGAGACATCTGAAGAGAATTGGGACAAAGTCATGAATGTAAACTTGAAGGGTACTTTTCTTTGCTCAAGATATGTGCTTCCAAAGATGATTCAGCAAAACAAAGGGGTCGTAATCAATATGGGATCTGTTGATGGACTTCGGGGCGTTAATGAAGCAGCGTCTTATTGTGCAGCTAAAGCAGCTATCGTCAATCTTACTAGAAACATGGCTCTCGATTACGGAAAATGGAATATCCGCGTAAACTGCATATGTCCCGGAGCAATAGCAACAAAGCCCAATGTGGATTGGAGTAAAACGCCATCTCAACTTTCATTGTTCGGCAGGGTTGGAAAACCTGAAGAAGTGGCAGAACTTGTTCTATTCTTGGCATCTGACAAATCTTCTTACATAACCGGAATCAACATAATTATTGATGGCGGTGAATGGGGAGCTGGAAAATTCATAGATGTTTGGAAACCTGAATCTTAATGATGCGAAGGTAACACATCTACGGGTGATTCCAGAAGATAGATAGTTTAGCGTTCGTGCCTTAATCACACAGAAATGAAAAAATGCCTAATAGTTAATGATTCCTCCGGTGACGTTGATTTTGTAAGGAGCTAGCTCTTTAGCCACAGCCTTTGTAAAGGCTATGATAGCTGCTTTTGAGGCGCTATAATGTGCTAGAAATTCTGCTCCTGTCTTGCCAGCCTGCGAGGCTATATTGACAATTTTGCCTCCACACCCGGATTCTATCATTTGAAGGACCACAGCCTGATTGCATAAGAACGTGCCTTTTGCATTTATGTCCATGACGTAATCCCATTCCTCCTCAGTAATGTCCACCATTTTCTTCAGTGGCTCTACACCTGCATTATTTACTAAAATGTCGATTCTTCCAAACTCTTCCAGCGTTTTCTTTACCAAAGCTTTTGCCTCGTCCGCCTTAGAAACGTCTGCTTTTACTGCTACAGCTTTTGCTCGAAATCCTCTGATTTCATTCACAACTTTTTTCGCTTCGTTTTTAGATTGATTATAGTTTACAATTACATTCGCACTCTCCTTAGGTAACGTTAGAGCCATCGCCCTACCAATTCCCCTACTTGCACCCGTGACTATTGCAGTCTTATCCAATAGTTTATTAGACATAACGCTCAAGCCTCAGCTTTGAGTATAACTTTTCTGAATATAAGTCTTAGAGCGCGTGCCTAGACTTATCGAAATTAGGCTTTTGATAATGCCTTTTGTAGAAGTTTCATAAGTCGCTTTGTAAATCGAAATCTGCGCACTGTCACGTTCTTGCCCCGCTCGATTGACCATTATTCTGTAAGAAAGCGCGTGCTATATGTCGTTAACTTGACCTTCGGTTGCCAGGAGAAACTGGACACCAAGTTGCCGCAAATATGCGTTCCTACGACTAAGAGATGGTGGAAGACAACGAATTCCTACCACTACTCCCGAATTCTTGTCAGCTCAAACATCTTCTTGTAGAAATGATCTGCTGCATACTTCCTTCTATTCCCTTCAATTGCACAGCAAGATACACATCTCGAACAAGACCACTCTGGAAACAAGGATTTCATCTGTTCAGACTCCTCGAAGCATCGACCAAAATCAAATTGCAGCTTTCTTTCCCAAAATCTATGGGACTGTTGCACAAGGTGTTGTGTGAACTTCCCATTCTGAGCCGGTGCAGAGTTCAGTTGAGCCCCAGAGGGGCAACAGCGTATACACTTACCGCACCCTTCATCCTCATGAGGAATATACGTGCAAAATCGGTACTTGTTGATTTCAGGATCTGTATCTGTGAAATCGGATAGCCTGAAAAGGAAGCTACGCCAATCCTTAGAAGGGTAAATGATACCCTCTCTACCATCTTTGACTATGTCATCTTTGTCAAACATTACTATCGAGTACAAAGGCCCAACGAGTCTCTCTACTTTGCCATCGGCTATTTCATCTCGGAAGACAATTCTTGATACTCCGAACTGCCCAAGACCCATAAGTACTGCAACGCTCTTTTGTGGATAGTTGCCCTCTTTACACAGCCCATGAGAAGCCCCTTGATGCATCAGCGGTATAGCTTCTGTGAATATGTTTTTGCAATTCTCATAATCCAAAGGGACGACTGCAGTATCATCAGAGACCAGATGAATGGCTGTTCTGACGGTGGCTTTATCGATCATCAAGTCCACTTCTTTAAACATCCTTCCAAACAAATGAGACGAACCTTGCTTGCCTTCCTTAGGGATACGCTGCATGTAATCCTCAATGACTTCATGAGAAAAAGGCAGCATTACAGAAATTATCAGAGCCCGACTGTAATGTTTCAGAGCAAAGTCAAATGAAGGTGAAATTTGAAAGATCGTTTGTCTGCCGTATTCATCAACACTTTCCCGCTTTCTAAATGAATAAAATTCCCAGATGTCTCTTACCCAGCAGGATACAAGCCGACAACGGCCGGATTTCTTAACCCTTCCCATAGATCGTAATCTAGCGGAATATTCCCTATCGCAAGTCTAACATTAGGTTCTCCTTTCCTATCCACGGCGTACTTTATCCTCTCTGGAGCACATTGAAAATCAGATTCTTCCTGCAGTTCAGAGATCTTGTCCTGGAACACTCTTGTGAGTTCTTTGACACTGATTTCAATGTTTGTTATACGCAAAACACCTTCCCATAATGGCAATTTCAAAAGCTGTTGAGTTAGGATCAATCATAAATCTCTTTCTGCATAACCAACAGTTGCACGCGTCTTAATAGGCGAGTGCGAACATAGCAATGATAACGTATTCTGCTGACCTCAGAATCTTTTACAAAGAGGGTTCATCTGTTATCTAGAGATCTTCTGGGCTTACGTCATAGGACAGGGCATTCATTACAGAAAGCGAACGTAGTAAACCTTCATGGACAGGGAAGATTCCATCAGGTCCGCTGGAAATCCATATATAGTCCGTAGATCGAGTTTTTCTTTCATGACTGACTGCATGGGCCTGCAAGATCTTGTGTTTGCAGTCACTTGTATGTGATGCGAGTAAGTGAACTGAGAAATGAAAGCTAGCAACACGCTTCTTTTCATAACCATGGCTACTGTCTGGAGCCTTAACTGGTCAATCATGAAGACTGGACTAGGCTTTGTTTCTCCAGCAACATTTCTTCTGCAAAGATTCATTTTCTTCAGCCTCGCCTTTTCTCCCCTAATCTTCTTTTGGCGCAAGAAGATTCCAAGAGACAAGAAGACAATTGTCAAGATAGTTGTTCTCGCTATGGTGAATACTGCTAATTTCCTCGCAACAAGTGTCGCCTTGGCAGTAGAAAGCTCAGGTACAGGCGCCGTTCTCAACTATACGGCGCCACTGTTTGTTTTCTGCCTAGCAATTGTATTTCTCAAAGAGGAGACCAGCGTCATCAAGTTCATAGGGGTTGTAGTTGGCTTCGGAGGCATTTTCGTCTTGTTTGCTCCCGGTGTGTCATCGTTCATGTTCCTATCCGCTGTGACTATGGTGTTTGGTGCTTCCTTGTGGGCAGTGACAACAGTGTTCTACAAGAAATTCTTGAGTCATGTGGATGCTTTTGTAGCAAACTACTTCCAGTTTCTCTTCGGTCTCTTGCCTCTAAGCCTGTTTGCCTTGGCTAAGAACGATTTCACTGTACCTTCGGACCCCGCCTACTTGTGGATACTAATCTATGAAACCATCGCTGTATCAGCCATCGGATCAACACTCTGGCTCTACTTGACCAAAAAAGAGGGCGCAACCGTGGTCGCAGGTTCCAGTTTGATAGTGCCCGTTCTTGCAATGTTCTTCGGATGGGCTCTTTTGAATGAAAGCCTCTACATAGAATCAGTCGCGGGTTCCGCGCTCATCTTAGCAGGAGTAGGTTTGGTAAACACACGCCGCGAGAAAGAGTAATAGGACAATCGTCTCAAGTGACCAGTACTCTGTGCTTCAAAAGATTTGAAGAATTACCTGTCTTCCGAAAAGATCGAAACAAATGCGCGCGATAGAGCATTCCGAGGGAGAGTGGGATCGATTTTTGGACATAAATTTGAAAGGAACTTTTTTCCTACTCAATGTATGCCATTTCTGAAATGGCGAAGGGTGGAGGCGGCGTTATCATTAATACTGGTTCAGAGAGGGAGATGGTTGGCGAGCCACGCGCGCTGAGATCGATATTTGCAGAAATTGTCACTGAATGAATCCACTATTTTATCTCTGGCAAACTTGCCTCTCTTCGGGTCTCGTTTATAAAGTCTTTAAAGCCTTCTTTCAAGGGAATTTGCTCATAGCCCAATTCTTTCAGTGCTCTTGAAATATCATATCTTATGAATCCAAACAGATGCTTTCGCGCCCCTGCTTTCGGGACGAATTCTATTTCAACATCTGGAAGGAAACTCTTCACAATGCTGGCAGCCTCACGAAGTGTTGATGGCTGATTGCACGTGTTGAAAAGTCTATGCCCTGTTTTCTTGGCGTCTAGAGCTCGAGTAATGACTTTGACGCAATCCTTTACATTTTGCCACTCAACAATCATTTCTGGATCTTGTTCCAGTTTATACGGTTCTCCAAGCGCGGGCTTCCGCACTATGTCCACAACCCACATTTCTCCCGCTCTTTTTCCTAGACCATAGACCAAACCAAATCGCAATCCTACGTTATCTAGTCCATACTTGTCATAATACATTTGCCCCAAAAATTCATCAAGGGCTTTGCACCATCCGTATAAACTATTAGGCTTTACTGGAGCGTCCTCAGTTGATCCAGTTGGAAGGACAGAGTATGAGCTTGCATACACGACTTTCCTTACGTCTAGTGTTCTTGCCGCTTCGAAAACGTTGAGAGTCCCGGTAACGCCGACATCGATCCATTCAAACGGGCTGGTTGCCGCAGATCGATCAATGATAGGGACATTAGGTTCACCTATGTGAATGGCTGCCAAGTGGACGATGTATTCCACGTCAAATCTCTTGATAGCATCCAGTAGATCCGTTAGATTTGTCACATCGCCCTGGACAAGTTTCACACAATCCAGCACACCGCATCTATTAACACCCACTAACGACGGCGCCTTATCAAAGGCAACAACTTTTCTCCCTTCACTCGCAAGCTTCTTTACTAGATTGGAACCAATGAAGCCCATACCGCCGGTTATCAAATACGACATTTTGCCTTCTCCCAAATCAATGTATGACTTCTTGACGCGTGCCATTTATGTATTACTGCGTGCGACCAAGGCAATTGCTCCGTCATATGAGCGGGATGTGGAAACGACAAATTCATCTTTTCCTATAATCAGTAGACTATGTTCGTGCGTTAACTTATTCCCTTTTTCGAGAGATCCATCCAGAGATAACGGCTTTGTGACATCAATTCACACATGACAAGGAATTCACACGAATACTATCGTAACAAGATGTAACGTAAATAAGATATCCATATATTTGAGGAAAGATTCTTTCGGAGATCCGATTGTCTTAATAGAGATAAAGTATACTTCAGATAGAGTGAAAAATATGAGACTCAAAGATAAGAGAGCATTGATCACTGGCGGAGGTTCAGGAATCGGACGTGCTACCGCGATATTGCTTGCTAAAGAAGGGGCTGATGTTATCGTTGTCAGTCGTTCTCCAGAAAAAGGAGGCCTTTCAAATCCCTTGGAGACGGTCAAGATCATTAAAGATTTTGGCGGCGAAGCTACAGCGGTCAAGGCAGATGTTTCCAGATCGACTGATGTCAAGAAAATGATTGATTTCACTATTGAAAAGTATGGGAGAATCGATATTTTGTTTAACAATGCAGGTGTCGGAAGCGTTGCGACCGTAACGGAACTGGCAGAAGAAGATTGGGACAAGGTTGTCGATATCAATTTAAAAAGCGTCTTCCTATGTTCAAAGTACACGATTCCTATAATGATGAAGCAAGGGGGGGGCAAAATCATCAACACCTCATCAATAAACGGTCTGGTTGCTTCACGCAATCAAGCGGCATATTGTGCTTCGAAGGGAGGAGTCGTTATGTTAACTAAAGCTATGGCCCTAGACTACGCTCCCTATAACATTAGCGTCAATTGTATATGTCCAGGCATTATCGAGACACCTTTGATTCTAAGAGGCATCAATACTCTGGAGTATCCGGAAAACGCGTCACAATTGATGCAATGGCTATATCCAGCTAAACGCTTTGGAAAACCAGAAGAGGTGGCCCAAGCGGTGCTATTTCTCGCATCAGATGAGTCGTCTTACATCACTGGGATAACTCTCGTGATAGATGGCGGTCTTACATCGCAATCCCTAACTCTTGAAGACTCCAACAATCTCTTTAAGTTCGTGCGGTCAATGTCGAAGAAGTAACTAAGAACGGATTAGTACGCGATCTATGATCTTGAAAGAATATGCACATGTGTCATTAATCCAAACGACCCCTTGAAAGGGGGCTTCATGCTACTGTCCTAAATACAAGCCTTCATCACTGCGCACGGCCCACAACTTCAGCGCCCTCTTCAACAAAGAGAATTCTTCCGCGCACCCCATTCTAGAACCAGCACTCGTGATTATCGCACCTCTGGCTTCGAACCTCAATTATCGACTCACAAAGCACCGCCAACCATAGATACTATTCTCTTCTAGTCCTCAAAAACGGTATTACTGAAAATTGATAAAAAAAGGATTTTATTTGGCTGCTTTTTCCAACCTTTCAAGCCATTCTTTGGTCTTATTCCTGAAGCCCTGTGGCAGTGTTTTGTAGGGTAATCTTGGGGGACCAGCCTTTCTTCCAGCCACTTCGTTGAGTCCTTTGAAATAACTTACCCAGGCAAACTCTTCTTTGGCAGTTGTAGTGTTTACTCGCCAAGCTTCCTCGACAAAGAGCATGTGCATTCTCACCGCTTTTTCGAGAGCACTAGAGCTAGTTTTCGCTTTCACACACGCTTCGTAGAACTCCAAGACTGCTTTTGGGTTGGCGAGCGCCCAAATTGCAATTGTCCCCTTTCCTCCACATAACATCAGCGGAAGCATTTGAGCTTCGTATCCCGCGAGCACGTTTATTCTTTTTCCGTATCTGCGTATAAGCTCTGTAAACTGCTCCACAGCTGTGACGGATTCTTTCGTCGCCACTATCCTGTCGAATTTCACGAGTCTATCCCAAAGATCAGGAGTGACGTTTGCCTTGCTGAGAGTAGGATTGTTATAGAGTAGTATCTGAATTTCCTTTGTGGCATCGTGAACAGCTTTGTAGTGTTCATATATAGCATCCTTTGGACACGCAGGGCTTCCCATATAATAGGGTGGAACGATCATCGCAGTGTCTGCGCCTGCGTCTTCAGCGTATTTCACTCGCTGTATGCACTCGGGCGTATTTTGCCAGTTGCAACCGGCCATGTACATGGCCTTTCCGGCAGCGTCTACGCCTACATCAACGATTTTCTTGAACTCTTCGAAACTTGTCTGATAAAATTCTCCTACGCTCCCATTAGTTGCTACGCCGTGAACCCCAGCTTCTGCGGCAAATTTGATGTTTTCTTTTATGCCTTCCAGATCCAGTTCATAGTTCTTCTTATAGACCGTTGGCATTAATGCAACAATACCTTCTACAGGTTTTTTAGTTCTACCCATTCTAATCTCACCTTATAGATGCTAATAATTAGTAATTATGTTTGACAGATAAAAAACGTTTCGGACGCGCAAGCTAAGGGTCACCTTCGTATTGTCTCCAAGGACATCGACCCCCCTCTTTCGGTGTTGATTGTAAAGCGATTTGACTCTGCACAATAAATTTCCTTCTTTCTTCCAAACACAGAAGGTCCTAAGTTGTTCTCCGAGGGAGTTGCCCCTTTTTTAAACTCAAGTCGACCCAGGAGTAGCGAACTTCGCCAGGGTCTCCTGAATAGTAGACCATGGGAGTTTCACTTTCTTAAAACAAGGCAGCTAGGAGCGTCACTTCTTAGAAGAAAATCAACAGCGCGCGCGCCTGCATTACAAGTTCTTTGCGTATGATTGTGATATAGACATTCTTCGTAGTTCTCAGAAATGCAATAGTCCGGGGCATTCTGGTCACGTAATCCATTTCTTATCTTCCCGATCTGCAGTAGGGCTCTCCTCCTCCAACCGGCAAAATGGTCCCCGTGATGAACGACGATTCTTCAGACGCAAGAAACAGAGCCACGTAAGCGACTTCTCTTGGCTCTCCTATTCTTCCCAAGGGTATTTGTCTTTTTTGCTCTCGACGCTTCTGTTCTGGATTTTCCGAAGCTTGAACGGTTTGTTCAGTCATTGGCGTGGCAATAGTGGCTGGACAAATGCAATTGACACGAATGTTGTGTGGAGCGTATTCTGCGGCCATCGCTAGAGTCAACGATATTATTCCCCCTTTAGCTGCAGAGTAGGCGCTGAAGTTGGAAGAGCCACTCAGTCCTAAAACGGAACCAACGTTAATTATGGAGCCTCTTCTAACCTTGAGCATCTCGGGAAGAGCATATTTAGAGCAGAGAAACGTGCCCTTCAAATTGATGTCTATCATGCGGTTCCACTCGTCCTCCGCTGTGTCTGTTAACGGTTTCACTAAGCATACGCCTGCATTATTATACAAAATGTCTAGCCTGCCATATTCCTCCACAGCCTTTCTCACCATCCTCTCCGCGTCAGATGCTTTAGACACATCCGCCTGAATGAACACTGCCTCGCCACCATGTTCTCTAATGAGCCTGACTGTTTCTTTCCCCCCTTCAGGGTTGTAATCAGCTGCGACGATTTTTGCCCCCTCTTCAACAAAGAGTAGCGCTGCTGCTTTTCCCATGCCGGAACCAGCGCCAGTAATTATCGCGACCTTCCCTTCTAACCTCAGTCTTTTGTTCAACTCTTTCACCATATTATATCATTCGAAGTACAAAAGTATTGATTCCTATCTGCTCTTAAACTTTTTATTATTCGTCTGACATCACAACAAAGATCTCCGATATGTGCCACACTAGCATTGGATGGTTCCTTGTGCCCTGCGATAGTCAATCCAGTTGTTTATCTAACTGAGCGTCCTCTGGTCCCCTCCCCTTAATACTTGGATGCACATGTTCAAGGCATAGGATTATCAGTTGCCATCCTCGCCCCTTAAGAGCCAGGCTTCAGGATGTTTCTTTAGGTCTATCTTCATAATCGGTAATTCTACATGAGCGTCCCACTTGTCTCTGGGCATGACTTCTTCGGCAAGTTCCAGTATCGTGGCAGGGGGGAAATGTTGCTAAATGATTTGCTTATTTGTAGAGCCGGCTTGCATATAATGACGGTTTCATTCTTGTTTAATTAAAAAATGACATATTTCGACGAAGGAAAAATAGCACGTGCGGAAAATTAATATTTACGGAATCACATAATAGCACAAAAAACAGGATATAATAAAATCTTAAATCTGGTGGTAGAAAATGGTTCTCGTGCTTAGTAGGGAGGATTTGGAAGCTGTCCTTCCGATGAAAGAGGCTATTGACGCTGTCGAAGAAGGTTTTAGACAGTTTGCACTTGGCACTGTTAAGATGCCTCCCCGGCCGTTCATTAATCTGCCTAAGTACAACGGTCTTTTGACGGTTATGCCGGCATACGTAGGAGGAGAAATGGATGCGTTGGGAGTGAAAATAGTTACTCTTTTCCACGACAACCCCTCAAAGTTTGATTTACCTTCCGTAATAGGCACGGTTATTCTAAACGACTCGAGAACCGGTGCTCCAATTGCGATCATGGAGGGTACTTATATAACGGCGGTGCGGACGGCTGCGTGTAGCGCTGTAGCGACTAAGTATCTAGCAAGGAAGGATGCAAGGACTGTGGGCATTATTGGATGTGGGGTTCAGGGTAGGACGCACTTGATGGCAATGTGTGAGGTAAGAAAAATCGAAAAAGCGAAGGTCTATGACGTTTATCCGGAGTATTGCAAGCGGTATTGCGAAGAAATGAGCGAAAAATGTGATATTGATGTTGTTCCCGCTGAAACGACTGAAGATGTTGTTAAGGAATCTGATATAGTTGTGACTGTGACGACCTCTAAGAGTCCAGTATTTGAGGGTGAATGGCTAGGAGATGGGACGCATGTTAATGCGGTGGGGGCGCACGCGCCGGATGCACGTGAAATTGACGATGTTACGGCTAAGCGAGCGCGGAGAATCGTAGTTGATTGGAAGGAAGCAGTTTTGAAAGAGGGTGGTGGAGCAGGGGACATAGTGATCCCGCTTTCGAAGGGTTTGATAGATGAGGATGACATAGCCGAACTTGGCGAGGTGATAACAGGTAAGAAATCTGGGCGCCTCACCGATTGTGAGGTTACGCTTTTCAAGACTGTTGGCTTAGCCCTTGAGGATGTCTCAACAGCTATAAAGGCGTATAAACTAGCCAAAAGCAGGGGCGTTGGAAAGGCCATAAAATTGTGAGAATGAGAAAGAGATAGTCGGCATTGGCAACGGAATGGACTGGACTAACGTTACTCGAAATGCTCACAAAATCATTGCCCGCGGATGATATCCTCTCATAAAACAATGCGCCATTTGGCCCCTAAAGTTGAACTTGCGGCTCTCCGACAATATCCGTGACTTGATGCCTAACAGTTCTCTCATAAAGACAAAAACTCTGAGAAGCCCTAAGGTGTAATGCGACAGCAGATTCAGTTTCACTGTATGGGATGTTTGTTCCAGCATCGATAAACCTCTCAGTAGCAAAAGCTCCTTCTAATCATATTAGATATCAGTTATTTTGTGCACATGGGAATATGCTTAAATAACGGCTACAAAAATTTAGTTAGTGTATGGGCGCACCAGAGTGCTGATTGAAACTGGAGTGATAAAGCCAAAAGATCCCATTACCACGGCTGTTTTCGTTACCCAAGCGGGTTCCGTGGCGGTGCAAGCCAAAGTGCGGAGTGGATCTGTAGAGTCAGCTACACTTTGCAACGTTCCGTCATTTCTATATAAGTCCATGAAAATCGCAGTGCCGGAGATTGGAGAAACATCGGCGGACATCGCTTTTGGTGGGTTATTCCATGCTATTGTTGGCGCTAGCGCCTGCGCTGCCTGAGGGCTAGGAGTATGATACCCTACAAGTATATCCTGTTTAGAATAATCGCGATATTTCCAGTAGTGGTGGGCGCGGTTACTTTGATGTTTATAATTATGCGCCTGATACCGGCAGATCCTGTATTGATGTTAATTGATCCTGCGCATAGGACTCCTGAGGTTATAGCATCGATGAGAAAAGCCATGGGGTTAGATCAGCCCTTATACGTACAATACTTCAGTTATCTCTTCAATGTGTTCAGAGGAGATTTAGGATATTCTTGGCACAGTGGACATACAGTAACAGAAGAATTGATTATGCGTTTCCCTGCGACCTTGGAGCTAGTTACGATATCACTAATAGTCTGTGTGCTTGTAGGAATCCCTCTTGGCATACTTGCCGGGTGGCGTAGAGGTAAAATGGCAGACCACTTTGCCAGCGGAATTACACTTGCTGGGCTTTCATTACCTCCATTTTGGTGGGGCATAATTCTGATCATATTGTTTTACTTTTTTATACCACTTTGTCCAGCACCCTTAGGGCGAATCTCAATTGGCGTCAATCCGCCCACTCATATAACTGGCTTATATTTGTTAGACTCTTTGCTCACTGGAAACACAGTTGTTTTCGTTGATAGTTTTCGGCATCTGATCCTCCCCGTAGCTGCTCTTGCATTCTTCAACTTGGCTCTACTTACCAAGCTCCAACGATCGGAAATTGCTGAAGCCTTGGAATCCGATTACATTAAAACAGCTCGAGCAAAGGGAGCGTCTGAAACAACCGTTCTTTTTAAACACGCGCTTAAAAACGCATTGCTCCCAACCATAACTGAGATAGGACTAATCTTCGGAGGATTAATCGGTGGAGAAGTGGTCGTTGAACAAGTGTTCAGCTGGCCAGGTATGGGAAGGTATGCCGTGGATTGTATACAGTTTGTCGATTATGCTGGGCTTCAAGGTTTTATTATAGTCGTTGTGTTGACATTCACCGTAGTAAACCTCATAACGGATCTTTTGTATGCGTTCATTGATCCACGCATAAAGCAATGAGTAGGTGAAAACATTAGTGCTCACGAATAAACGCTGGAAGTACAGTCTTTTCTTGATTAAGAACAGCAAGGCACTCATCATGGGATTGGCATTACTGATTTTCGTGTTGTGCGTAACGTTTTTTGGGCCGCTCTTAGTAACGGCAAATCCCAATCTAGTGAACTTGCAAGAAAAACTTCTTCCTCCATCGTCTGGTCATCCTTTTGGAACAGACATGTTAGGTAGAGATATTCTAAGCAGGATAGTATATGGAGCAAGAAACACAATGTTAGCAGCTGCAATCAGTGTTGTCATCGGATTATTCTTTGGCGTCTTTCTTGGAGGAATTGCGGGATATGCGGGCAAAAAAGTTGATATGGGTTTAATGAGATCCGCAGATATTCTGTTGGCGTTTCCTACATTGCTGCTTGCTATGGCATTGTGTGCGGCTTTAGGCCCATCACTTGAAAAAGCTGCGTTGGCCGTGGGCATCTCTTTTATCCCGTCATACATGAGGTTGATAAGGAGTAAGGTGTTGAGCGTTAAGGAGATGGAGTATGTTGAGGCCGCGAGGGCTATTGGGGCGTCGAGTTGGCGTATTTTCTCTCATCATGTGCTGCCGAATTCTATTTCGCCAGTGTTTGTGGCATCGATGGTTTATGCTGGCTTCGGAATACTGTGGACTACATCATTGAGCTTCATAGGCCTTGGTGCACAGCCACCCACACCTGAATGGGGACTAATGATTCTCCAAGGACGCGACTACGTTTTAAGTGGACAATGGTGGGTTGTAGCTTTTCCAGGTATCTTCATAGCGATCGCTGTCGCAGCCTTCAATCTTATTGGAGACGGATTAAGAGACATACTATCCCCAAAACTCAGAATAACTTAGGAATCGAGTTGCGTTTTCAATCGCTAACGTTTTACGATCTCTGGTATTGAAGCAAAAGGCCCTGTTAAATACGTCAATTACACTACTCTTTAGGCTAATTTTCAGCACTTTGGCGTTGTCTCGAAAATTATTTTCAGAAACGTGCACGAATACCGTTTTGAGATGTGATGGAAAGCAAAAACTATAAATCCATGTGCATCCGTAATAAAAGGAAAAGAGGAGCGCATGCGTAAAACATGAAAAATCTTTTATCTAAATCAGCTGTTTCAAAAATGATTGCCGTTGTCATCGCGATAATAATTATTGTAGCCGCAATCGCAGGTGCGTACTACTACTCAACACTACCAAGCCCGTCTCCGCCGCCAACAACAGTAAAAAACACACTGGTAATAGCTATGCCGGCTGACGCCGCTGCAATTGATCCCGGCACAATGCAAGTAGACAACACGGGTTTCTCTGTAATTTCCGATATGTACGAAGGTCTAATCAATCACGTGTGGCAGCCGTCAGCCGATGGAAAATACCTTGCCATGAACACCACCCAGTTTGAAGGGAGGGTAGCTGAAAGCTGGGTCCACAGTGCTGACTACAAAACGTGGACATTCTACCTGAGGAGAGGCTTGACTTTTCACAGTGGCAACCTGTTAACAGCGAATGAAGTTGTCTGGTCTTTCGTTAATTATCACTTCCTACTTCCTACTGGTTCTGTGGTTGCTATGGCGGGCGCTACTCCTGATGGGGTAAAAGCATTAGACAACTACACTGTTCAATTTACTTTGGCAAATTCAAACTCGGAATTTCTCCAGTACATATGTCAGGCAGCTACTGGAGTAATAATGGACGAACAATTGATCTTGCAGCATGGAGGAGTGACGGCGAACACTAGGAATCCTTGGCTGGCTATAAACGACGCAGGATCTGGACCTTATAAGCTTGACCATTGGACACCCGGCGTAGAAATCGTCCTGACAGCATTTAACAACTACTGGAGAACAGGATATCCCAAAACGCCGAAAATAGTCTTCAGGATAATTCCAGATGTTGCAACACAAGAGATGGCACTGGCCTCAGGAGACGTAGACATTATTTATAATCTTCCATCAAAAGATATTGCAAGAATGCAAGCCACGCAAAATGTGACGGTAGTTAGTGCACCGAGTGCAGATACTTTCTTCATAGAGTTGCGCACAGAAAATGAAACTGGCTTTGCGGTACCAGAGTTCACTAACCCGCTAGTGAGGGAAGCTCTACGCTACACCATGCCATACGACGATATCAATTCACAAATACAGTATGGTTATGCACAAAGATTGGGAAGCATCGTACCTCCTACATTTCCCGACTACGTAGACGTATATACAAGCAAATACAATTACAACTTAACTAGGGCAAAAGAGTTACTCACGGAGGCCGGCTACCCTAATGGGTTTGAACTCACACTCACCCTAGGCGTAGGAATGGAGTCAGCCCAGGAAGAAGTCATGATTGCGTGGCAGTCAGAACTCGCGAAGATAGGAGTCACAATGAAAATGGAACTGCTTCCAGCAGCAACGTTTAATGCTCTGATGCAAGGCCACAAGCTTAATATGTGGGTTGTCGACTGGTCATCCTACACGTCAGATCCTTACTACCAGCTATTCTGGTTCATTACATCGGATGTTAAGTTAGCAGGGTTTAGTGGTAACCCCTGCGACTTCGTTGATATGGCAAAAGACCCCAACCTTCACCCTGGCTTACAGGCCCACTGGCTTGCCGGACTATATGAACCAAATGCAACTCTCCGCAGCATCATAGCCCAAAATCTACAGCAAGAAGCTATTGACAAGTCATATCACATTTTGATTTATTCCGCGGGCGTAAACATCGCGATGCGCAGTAACGTGCATGACTACTGGGTGCACCTAGAGAATGCCGTTCACCCACAAACCGTCTACGAATTGACTTCGTAAACGCATCTCCAATTTCAAACTTTTTTTACTTCAATGAAACGCGCGCTTTCTATAGGAACAAACTTGGCTCATGTTAATTTAACGAAATTATCGCGCGCATGCGTGTTCCTAAAATGGTTAAAAATGGTATTTATTGGCCTTTTATGATTTGGGGGCAGATTTGGGCTTCGCATTTTGTCCTCATATTCTTGCAGTATCCGCCTTTCTCGAACCTGCAAATGTGCCGTAGTTTCTGGAAGGTTAGGCTGACAATGGTTGTATGC
>Ga0315280_10002151_pt1 | contig 32308 bp, 30 predicted proteins | sample YL17G06_40_MG_FD_203697 | JGI IMG/M metagenome (GOLD analysis project Ga0315280, IMG submission 203697) | Sediment microbial communities from Yellowstone Lake, YNP, Wyoming, USA - YL17G06_40 | ecosystem: Environmental > Aquatic > Freshwater > Lake > Sediment | place: USA: Wyoming | collected... | reverse complement strand
GGTAAGACGAGCCACTTGTGAAGTTTGTGGAAAGCGGAAAGCAGGTAAAACCAGGACACTCTAAAGCTGAAGGAGCCAAGCCTCTCTTATCCTTGATAAGGGGGTTGTTTATCAACCTCACCCCGGCTGCTCCCCTGTGCATTGAGGTATCAAACCATTAACCATCCCGAAAAAGCGTCCAGATTTTCATTACAGAGCGTCTCTCGCTGTATACCGGAGGCTTTCCCGATGGGACTGACCCGCCTGGGGAGTGCCTCTTTTTGTATCGGACTGCACAAAACATCTTTGAAACCAAAAGTCAAGAAAAATACTCCCCCTCTACCCACGGAAATGAATCTTTCTTGACGACTGGGTATCCCGAGTAACCATGAGGCTTAGACCACCTCCGTCGTGAAGTACAACGTCATTGAACCCTTCCTTTACTACGTTCGTGACCGATATCTTTTTCCTTTGACTAAGCTGGCTACCCATACATCTTTCGGAGACTCGCGGCCTATGAAAAATTGTGGGGCTTATGGGGGAGGCATACTCAAGCAAAGGGGCCTCCACCGGCCATTGTTTTGTCGATACTCTCCCCTCCCTGGCATCGGTCACTGTCAGAGTTCAAATTCATTAACCTCAAGACAGCGGCCAGCCTAGCCCTGTTTGTAAGCTGCTTGTTCTCTTATCTCTGGATTATACTTTTCTCCTTTTCTCCACATGGCCCACATGGTGGCCAGTATATCCCTGGCAATCGTTAATTTGGCCCGGTGTGGTGCAACCCCATGTAATAACGTCATATCCAGATATTTCCGCCGGAAAGGACTATCTTTGGCATTAATAGCCGCTTCGGCAGCTTGTTTCAGGGTATATTTCAAGAGACGGTTGTAATCTGTGCTTAATTTTTCGGAGTAGATTTTGCCACCGGAGGACCGTCTCATGATACCGAGCCCGGCATACATCCAGACCTTCTTCTTATCGGCAAAACGGTACGGGGTTTCCAGCATGGCAGAAATTGTCGCTGCATGAATAAAGCCAATTCCGGGAAGAGCTTGAAAATGCTTGATTTCGGGATAATGTTTGGCCTGGGCTCGGGCAGCTGCCAGAAGCTCCTTTTCGGTTTGCTCGGATTGTTCCAGTTGACGCCAGAGACCATCCACAATCAGCAGCAAAGTCGCCTCCTGGGGTAACTTCCTCTCCCATTCTTCCCGGTAGGTCTCTGAGTAAATGGTAACCCCCGCACACTGGATGCCATTCTGTCTGAACCTGGCTTTGATTTTATTCTTGATGCGAGTGGTGCTTCTCACAGTATCATGATAGGCTATCATCAATTCCCTGAACCGCCGGCGTTGGCCAACCGGATGATGAATCTCTTTGATATAACCACCCCGGCCTAATTGGGCCAGCTTCAGAGCATCTATAGGGTCATCTTTTTCTCCGGAAGAACCTATCCAATGGTTTTTCTTGGGATCGGTAATCACGAGTTTCTCTCCAAAACGGACACAGGTTTCCAGCGCCCAGGCAGCCAGTGTGCCTTCCTCCATATAAATTGTCCTTGGTCGCGGTACCGTTCTTACAAATTCCATAAAGCCGTTGACACTGGTGGCGACCCTATCGGCTTTGACCAGCCGGCCGGCTTCATTGACGACAGCAAACTCCAAGGTAGTGATATGGCTATCCATTCCAACATAATGCATCGGGTATCTCCCTCCTAAGTAAGATTTATCACATCTTAACTTAGGGATACCCACGGTTTCATTTTCTCAAGCATCTGTGACCAAAATTGCACATTTCGAGCCAAAGTTCGAGCCTAAGCCTATGATATACGCCTTGATTATTGCTTGAACCTAATCCATTTAGTATAATCCGTTTAATGAGCCAGACCAGATTTCCGACAAGACTTGTTGCTACAATAATTGTGGCTCTATTCTTCGGCGTTGCCCTATATCTCCGGATCGTCCTTCCCCATGACCAGGTCTTCAGCGGCGGGTGGATAAAGTTCACTGGCGTTGACGCCTACTTTAACATGCGCATTGTTGATAACCTTGTCCATAACTTCCCCCACCTCATCACCTTTGACCCCTACAATCTGTATTCTAGCAGTTTAAGCATTTATCCAGGCTCGAGTCTTGGCATCCCTCCCTTCTTTCATTATCTCCTCGCTGGCATTATCTGGCTCATCGGTTTAGGCTCAGCGACCCAGCATACCATTGATGTTATTGGCGTCTATTTCCCCGCCATCCTAGGTGCCCTAACCATTATCCCAGTCTATTTCATTGGCAAAGAGATATTTAACCGCTGGGCTGGTGTCATCGCCGCTGGCTTAGTCGCCCTATTGCCCGGTGAATTCCTGGGCAGGTCAATACTCGGCTTCACCGACTACCATGTTGCTGAGACCCTATTCACGACGGTAACCATGCTATTCCTGATTCTAGCGGTGAAGGCTGGCAGGCAAAGGCAGTTATCTTTTAACAGCATAAAGCATGGAAACTGGGCAATAATTACTAAACCTCTTGTTTATAGCCTGCTTGCCGGGCTTTTCCTGGGAATCTACCTCCTCACCTGGATGGGTGCCCTGCTCTTTGTCTTCATCATCTTTGTCTATCTCATAATCCAGTTTATCATTGACCACTTAAGGGGCAGGCCTACTGACTACCTCTGTTTTGTTGGCACTATTACCTTCATCATTGCTCTGCTAATGCTTTTACCCATATCTCCGAGCAAAATGTCTTTAGCTTCTCTAATTATTGCCATCCTTATCCCCATAGCCCTAGCCGGGCTTTCCCACCTCCTAGTCAGCCGTGGTATAAAACCAATCCTTTACCCGGTTGCCCTGCTTGGGCTTGGTCTAGCCGGCCTAGCAATTTTTTATATTATTGACCCTGACCTTCTCATAGCAATAGTGGGGAGTCTATGGATCTTTCGCTGGCCCACAGAAACGACCGTCCTTGAGATGCAGCCCTTCCTCATGCCTGGTGGCAACTTCACCCTCTCGCTTGCCTGGGGAAATTTTACCACTGGCTTTTTCCTCAGTCTCATCTCGCTGTGTATACTCATTTACCTCATTGCCAAGCGAGGCGAGACTGAAAAGACGCTGTTTGTTGTCTGGAGCCTGGTAATACTGGCGGCAACCCTAGCCATGCGCCGTTTCGCTTATTACTTTGTCATCAACGTGGCTCTACTCACCGGTTACCTCTCGTGGTTAATCCTCGAGTTCACCGGCTTCAAAAGATTAGCAGCCAAACCTGTGGAGATGTCAGGGGTAATGATGAGGGAGAGAGCCAGGGTGAAGAAGGGTATCACCACTCGCCATATTTATATGGCTTTCGGGGTAATAGTTGTCTTCTTCCTCAGCTTCTTCCCCAACATCAGCCCGGCAATAGCTACTGCCAGCCAGCCGCAGTTTGCCCCCAGCGATGGCTGGTGCGAGTCGCTCTCCTGGCTAAGGGATACTACCCCCGAGCCTTTTGGCGACCCTAATTTTTATTACAAGCTTTATGAACCACCCCCTCCGGGAAAAGCCTATAACTATCCTAAGACTGCCTATGGCGTAATTGCCTGGTGGGACCGTGGCTACTGGGTAACCCGAATTGGGCATCGCCTACCTATCTCTAACCCGGGTACGGGTCACCGGGGGGAGGCCTACCTTTTTACTGCCCAGGATGAAGACTCAGCTAACAAGATGATTGATGAATCTTGGGCAGGTTCAAGGTATGTGATTGTTGATTATGCCATCACTACGATTACAGGTAAGTTGGGCACTGTGATAACATCAAGCGGCAGCAGCCCAGAGAAGTTTTATGATGTCTACTATCAGTATCAGCTACAGGGGAGCAAGCTTGTGCCTACGCCGGTGATACTATACTACCCTGAATACTACCGTTCATTAGCTGTCAGGCTATATAACTTTGACGGCAAGGCAGCCTCCGAAAGCCCCACCGTCATTTCCTACCAGGATAAGGTAAGCCCTGACGGCATGCCTTATAAGCAGATTGCAAGCTCAAAATCCTTTTCTAGCTACAAGGAGGCTGAAGCCTATATTTCAAGCCAGAAATCAGGCAACTATAGGATAGTTAGCACTGACCCATTTATTAGCCCGGTGCCTTTAGAGGCGTTAAAGCATTATAAGCTAGCTTATAGCTCAGCTAGCACCATAACGCAACCGGGTGTCGGTAACATTCCCGAGGTAAAGATTTTTGAGTATATCAGGTGAATTCTGGCTTGACATCGCCAGCATTGTCATTTATTATTCAGTCCAAGAAGCTTTGTGAAGGAACCATTAATGAATTGCATTAGTATCATCGGCTGTGGCAAAGTAGGCACTGCTGTCGGTACAGGCTTGGAACAGCTTGGTAATAAAGTAATATTCTACGATATAGATGAAAAGCAAATAGAGCATCTGAAAAAACTAGGGCGTACGGCAACTTCAGATCTAAAATATGCCATCAACGATTCTTCTTTCACTTTTATTTGTGTTCCTACTCCATCTCACGGTTTTATGGATTTGAGCCAAGTTATTTCAGTAACTAGAGGCATAGCTGAAGCCCTGAAAGATAAGTCAGGTTACCACTTAGCGGTCATAAAAAGCACTCTAGTGCCAACTACCTGTGAGCATACTATCATCCCTTTGCTCAGTGAATCAGGTAAGAAGCTGGGGGAAGAATTAGGGCTCTGTGTCAATCCTGAGTTTTCTACTCAAAGCACCTCCACTTGGACTGACGATGTTAGCTATTGTAGGGATTTTTTCACAGAGGACAGGATTGTCATCGGGGAATATAACCGCAAATCTGGCGATACTCTAGAGCAGCTTTATAAACCCCTGGGAAAGCTAATTTTCCGAACCAACCTGAGGACAGCTGAAATGATAAAATGTGCTGCCAACTGTATGCTGGCAACAAAGGTATCCTTCTGGAACGAGATATTTGTCCTCTGCCAAAAACTTGGCATAGACTCTCAACAGGTTGCCGACATCGTGGCTTTAGACCCAAGAATAGGCAAATATGGCTCAGTTCATGGCAAAGCCTTTGGTGGCAATTGCCTGCCAAAGGATTTAGAGGCGTTTATTTCCCTCGCCCGGGAGTATAACAATCCAGTATTATTAGAAGCCGTGAAGCAAATCAACGACTATATGTCTGAAAACTACGGGGTGCGAGAGTAAGGCCCAGCATAAACTGAGGGAATCAAGGTGGTAAAGCAAGCTCTAATAACAGCCATCACTGGGGGCAAATCGTGCCTAGCTAGCGGTGATACCCTTTTTCATCTTGGTTTCCTCCTTCTTCACTATCCTGGTTGTTTCCACGCTCTAGACAACGAGTAATGTCTTATCAGCTCAGTTAGGTTATACTTCACTCTAAATACTAGAGGTCATGGGAATGAATATAGCATGGCTGCATGAAAACCTCCTGTACTGGAATGGCGGAGTAAAATATATTCTGGAAGTCAGCAGGCGATTGAAACAAAAGTGTAAGTTGGATGTCTATGTGACTAAGGCATCCGCTGACAATAAGAAAATATTTGGCCAAGCCGGCATAGAAGTTAAGGAGTTTTCTAACATCGCGTCTGACAATCTCAGATATTGGATATTGTACCCCTATTATATCTGGGCAAACACCATGAAGCTAAAACGACTACTGGCAGAATACGACGTCTTAATTTCTAGCTCTCCCACCACAAGCTTGATCGCTGCTAATTTAAATAAAAGAACTATTTTTATTCTTTGGGAGCCCAATGCCTGGATTTACTCGCCTACTTACACCAAGGGGCTTCCTGTTATTCAAAGGTGCTTGTTGGGATGCGCTCGCCCCTTTGTTAGCATATACGACAAAAGAGCAATGAGGAAAGCCGATAGGCTAATAGTCACCGATAAATTTACCGCATCCCGTGGTCGTGAGATATATGGCAGGTTACCTGAAGTAATCTATATTGGCGTTGCCAGCGATCTCTTCACTAGAAAACGAGACCCTGCATTAGAAGCTACTTATTCAGACTACGACATTATCCTACATTCGGCTAGTTATCTGAACCTTGTTAAAGGGACTCGTTTTCTCATACAAGCCCTTCCCAAAATCGTCTTGCAGGTGCCTAATTGCCGTGTTCTAATATTGAATCCTCACAAAGATGAAAAAGCGCGCACAGAGCTGATGAGCCTAGCCCGGAGCTTGAATGTTGCTTCTAATATCGAATTCTTGCCCTTTATCATGGAGGAGGATTTGCCCTATTATTACTCACTTGCTAAAGTGGTGGTGCAGCCAAGCCTATATGAAAGCACTCGTATGTCTTTAATAGAGGCTGCCGGTTGCAGGACTCCAGGCGTGTCGTTTAGTGGTGGCACCGCTGGAGAGGATATTGTTCACGGAGAAACCGGCTTTATAGCTCCAATCGGAGATACAGATGCCCTTGCCCGGATGATTATCAAGCTTCTCCAAAACCCTCAGCTCCGCGAGCGCATGGGAAAGGCAGGCAGGGAAATGGTCAAAAGGCTATTCTCCTGGAACCTCAACGCAGAGATGATGTGGAAATACATAGAAGAGTTAACCAGTCCAAGAGATGTTTGAGAAGCCGATCAGTTTTCAGACAACATGAGTTTTAGCACTTTTTCAAGAATATGCTATACTAGAATTATTCAGTAGAGCGAGCTTATTAGCAACCAGAAATGTGAGTTGTTCATCGCCGGGCAAGAGGAGAATTAGTAATGGCAAAGCGGGCACTTATTACTGGGATAACCGGGCAAGATGGCGCCTATTTGGCGAAGTTCCTCCTAGATAAGGGGTATGAAGTATTCGGCACTTATAGGAGGCTATCCACACCCAATTTTTGGAGATTACAATATTTGGATATCTTCGAAAGAATTAATCTCATTCCTGCTGACTTGGTAGATTCCTCCTCAATCTTTGAGGCAGTCAAAATATCTGAACCTGTTGAGATATATCACCTAGCCGCCCAGAGCTTTGTTGGCACATCCTTTGAGCAACCGGTTGGTGCGGGGGAGATAACTGGTTTGGGAGTAACCAAGATTTTAGAAGCAATCAGAGAAATAAATCCTAAAATAAAGTTCTACCAAGCCTCAACTAGTGAGATTTACGGTGATGGTAGTACCAAATCACAGACAGAAGATACCCCATTCCGAGCAGCAAGCCCTTACGCCGCAGCCAAGCTTTATGGTTACTGGGTGACGAGGATCTACCGAGATGGCTACGGAATGTTTGCTTGCAATGGCATTCTATTTAATCATGAGTCGCCTATAAGAGGATTGGAGTTTGTCACTCGGAAGATTTCCAATGCAGCGGCAAAAATTCGCTTAGGGTTGGAGAAAGAGTTAAGGCTGGGGAATTTGGAGGCGAAAAGGGATTGGGGCTATGCTCCAGACTATGTGGAGTCAATGTGGCTTATGCTCCAGCGAGATGAACCTGATCATTATGTTATTGCTACTAACGAGACACATTCGGTCAGGGAATTCGCGGAGAAGGCTTTCAATACTATTGGTTTAGATTGGCAAAAGTATACAAAGATAGACGAAAGATTTCTCAGGCCCTTAGATGTCAATTTCCTACAGGGGGATTACTCAAAGGCAAAGCAAAAGCTGGGCTGGGAACCCAAGATAAAATTTGACCAATTAGTTAAGATAATGGTAAAAGAGGACTTAAATCGCTGGGAAAGATGGACAAAAGGAGAAAGATTTCCATGGGATGCTCCTAATTACCCAAACGAGAACAAGATAATTTCAAGGGTGTATAAGGTAGATAGATGAATCTAAGCACGGAGGTTCAGGTGCGTTGCAGGGTGTGCCATTGCGAAAGTTTGACAAAATTTCTGGATCTGGGATTTACTCCCTTAGCTGATAATTTCCTGTCACCGTATAAGTTACAGCAGCCCGAGACATATTATCCTTTAGAGGTGTTTGTTTGCGATAATTGCTCTCTAGTCCAGCTTGGCTATGTCGTTCCGCCCCGGGTATTGTTCCAGCGGGGATATCCCTACGTATCATCCACGACTGCTACCGGCAGGGCACACTTCCATTCCCTCGCCAGGGAGATAAGCTCAAGATTTGGCCTTGGCTCCGGTGACTTGGTCGTTGATATTGGAAGCAATGTGGGTTTACTACTGCAGGGTTTCAAAAGACAAGGCGTTGCTGTTCTAGGTATTGAGCCTGCAACAAATATCTGCGAAATAGCTCGAAGCAATGGCATCGAAACCATAAATGAATTTTTTAGTGAAGAGTTAGCCCTCAAAATTGTAAAAGCGAAGGGAAAGGCAAAAGCAGTAACGGGGACAAACGTCGTTGCTCACATAGATAACCATCATGCTTTGGTGAAAGCCTTGGATATATTATTGGGTGAAAGAGGAGTCTTTGTTTTTGAGGCTCCGTACTTAGTAGACCTGGTAGGCAACTTGGAGTATGACACTATATATCATGAACATCTGTCTTACATATCAGTTATGCCTATGATTAAACTGTTTCATCAGTTTGGCATGGATATATTTGATATAGAGAAGGTAAGTATCCACGGTGGTTCTCTCCGTTATTTTGTAGCTAAGGGAAAAGCTTATCCAGTTTCTGCCAGTGTCGATAGATTCCTTAAGCTAGAAAACAAAAGAAAAATACATGATATAGATACACTCAAAGATTTTGCAAAATCTATAGAAAACAATCGTGAAGAGCTTGTTTGGCTGTTAAGATCATTAAAACATGAAGGCAAACAGATTGCTGCGGTGAGTGCACCGGCAAAGGGAATGACCTTATTGAATTATTGCAGAATTGGTCCTGAACTCCTAAATTTTGTTACTGAAAAGGCGCCTCTGAAGATAGGCAAATACACTCCAGGGACTCATATACCCATTTTGCCAGATTCGGAATTGATTAAACAAATGCCAGATTTTGCACTTTTACTAGCATGGAATTTTGCTGACGAAATAATGAGCAATTTAGATGATTATAGAAAGGCTGGCGGTAAATTCATCATCCCTATTCCAAAACCAGTTATTGTTGGCTGAGGTGGAGTTGGTAAGCTTTTTCTGAAAGGAAAAACGTGGTGAAGGTAATCAAGAAAAACTGTATATTTGAGGACGCAAGGGGCCAAATAATAGATATCTTGGAAAACGAAACTATCGAAAATGTTACTCTGATATCCTCAAAAAAGGGGGCCATTCGAGGGAACCATTACCACAAAGAGTCTGTGCAGTATACCTTTGTCCTCAAGGGAAATTTAAAGCTTTTGACTCAGATGCCAGGTGCCAAAATCAAAGCGACTGTTATTAAACCTGGCGATTTGATTTTGACCCCCCCAATGGAAAAACATACTTTAGTTGCTTTGGAAGATTCAGAACTTCTTATTTTGACAAGGGGACCTAGAGGGGGAAGCAGGTATGAGAGAGATACACATAGGCTTAGGCAGAATCTTGCTTGAGAATAGGACGCGGAGCAAAAATAATGCTACGATGAAAAGGGCAAGAATTTTGGGAGGGTGCTGAAGTGATACCTGTGTATGAGCCAGCGATTGGAGAAGAAGAGCTTCAGAATGTTATTGATTGCATTAAATCAGCAATGATTTCTGGGACTTCCGGGAGGTATATCACTGAATTTGAGCAAAGATTTAGCTCATACTGCGGGAAGCAATATGGAATAACTACCACCAGCGGAACAACAGCGTTGCACCTAGCAGTAGCATCATTAGGGATAGGTAGTGGAGACGAAGTCATTGTATCAGCTTTTACTAATATAGCTACAGCGTTTGCTGTTCTCTATAGCGGAGCAACGCCGGTAGTAGTGGACTCGGAAATCGAGACCTGGAACATGGATGTAACAAAAATAGAGGCAAAAGTAACTGAAAAAACTAAGGCTATTATGCCTGTTCATATCTATGGTCATCCCTGTGACATGGACCCAATAGTGGAAATAGCTAGGAAACATAGCTTGTATATCATTGAGGATGCTGCTGAAGCCCATGGTGCTGAATATAAGGGGAAGAAGGTAGGGGGTATTGGAGATATAGGTTGTTTCAGCTTTTACGCTAATAAAATAATAACTACCGGCGAAGGTGGTATGGTGATAACAGACGATGCAGAACTGGCAGAGAAGGCAAGGTTACTAAAAAATCTTGCTTTCTCCAATGATAGACGATTTCTGCATCACTATCTCGGCTTTAATTATAGGATGACCAATATGCAAGCGGCTTTAGGTGTGGCTCAATTGAGGAGAATAGACGAGTTTATACAAAAGAAGAGGTATATAGCCAATTTTTACAGTTCATTGCTCAAGGACATACCAGGACTAACTTTACCCATTGAAAAACCTTGGGCAAAGAATGTTTATTGGATGTATTGCATCCTCGTTGAAGATGAATTTGGCATAAATAGAGACAAGCTAATGACCAAGCTTCTAGAAAAGGGCATTGAAACTAGAACTATGTTCGTACCGATGAACCAACAGCCGATTTTCCATAAAATGGGGCTATTTACGGAGGTGAAGTGTCCTGTCGCTGAAGAGTTGTCTAGAAAAGGGTTGTATCTTCCCTCCGGCGCTACATTATCTGATGAGCAAATAAAGAATATCTGTGCCACTATAAGAGAGTTGGGTAAGGGGAAATAGATGTCTGATATCTACCAAGACAAGTATGCTGCATATTACGACTTGATTTATAGTGATAAAGACTACGAAACTGAATGTAAATTTGTGGAGGAAATCTTCCAGAAATTCTCCCCAAGCCGTGTGACTACAATCTTAGAGCTTGGTTGTGGGACAGGGGGGCATGCCATTCCGCTAGGCAGAAAAGGCTATAAGGTTTTGGGGATTGATATGTCGGAAGTTATGATTGCAAGGGCGAAAAAGAAAGTCAAAGGAGCTAACTTGAATTTGGATTTTCGCCTGATGGACTTGCAGAGTCTTGATTTAGGTAGAACCTTTGATGCTTGTATAGGCATGTTTGCTGTGGTTGGTTATGTCACGGATAATAAGGATGTCATATTGGCCCTAAAGAATGTAAGGAAACACTTAGGAGATGCTTCCCTTTTCGTTTTTGATTTGTGGAATGGGCTGGCAGTAATGAGAACTTTGCCTTCGGTAAGGGTGAAGGTCATCACTGCTACAGGAAAGAGAATTATCAGGATTGCTCGGCCAGAGCTTGATGCTTTTAACCACGTCTGCCGAGTCAATTATCATCTGTTAGTGACTCACAATAACGCTCTTCTCGATGAGTTCGAAGAAACTCACACCGTTAGATATTACTTCCCCCAGGAGATAACCCATTACCTTGAAGATGCTGGATTTGAGATGCTGCGAATCTGCCCGTTTTTGAACTTAAACGGAAAAGTAGATGAAAATGTCTGGAACATAACTGTCATTGCCAAGGCGATATGAGAGGATTAAATAAATACTACAAGCTAGGTGGAATTTACTTGATAGAGGCAAACAATGTTTAATCTTCTTAAGAAAATAGTAAGGAGGCTCCCCGAACCTTGGTATAGAGTCATTAGGAATTTTATGGGGATACCTGAAAGTTTGAATGAGAATCAGAGGAGCCTACAAATGCTAGCAGCATTTCTGCTGCAACAAAAATATGAATCAGTGGCAGAAAGTCAAGCTCATAAGCTTGAGATTAACAAGTTCGAAGTTAAAGTCTTTTCTCAAAATGGCGAAGATGGGATTCTCCTATATATTTTTTCCAAAATAGGCGCCACTAATCGGTACTTTGTTGAATTTGGCTGCGGTGATGGAATAGAGTGTAATACTGCTAATCTATCCATAAACTTTGGATGGCATGGTCTCTTAATGGATTGCGACGACCGTAATGTAGCCATTGCCAAACACTATTATCAGGATAGGCTTGGGACTAGGTCTCCAGATGTTCAGGTTATTAAGGTGCAGGTAACAAAGGAAAATATCAATAAAGTGCTGTCAGATAATTTATCGGTGGGGGAAAATATTGATTTATTATCAATAGACATTGATGGGAATGATTTTTGGGTTTGGAAAGCAATAACTGCAATTAACCCGAGGGTAGTTGTCATTGAATACAATGCCTCTATGGGCTATGATAAATCACTAACCGTTAAATATGACCCCAATTTCGATAGAGTCAAAAAGCATCCTAGCGGTTTCTATCACGGTGCATCGTTGGCTGCTTTAACAAAACTAGCTAAGTCTAAAGGTTACATATTAGTCGGTTGCGATTCTACTGGAATCAATGCATTCTTTGTCCGTAAGGATGCTACTCATGCGAGGTTATCTGAGGTTTCTGTTCAAGAAGCTTATTTTCCCCAGTCTCGTAGATCAGAGAGGCTAAGCACATCAGAACAATTTGAATGCATTGAACATTTAGATTTCGATTATGTATAAACTATATCCAGAAGGCCTCGGGGTGTATTTATGAGAATCATTCATGTTCTAGACTACTTTCAGTCAGAGCTCGGCTATCAGGAGGCATTCCTGGCTAAAGAACACGCTAAATTGGGACATAAAGTCTATGTGGTAACGTCGGACCGCTACGACCCTTTTCTTTATACTGGAAATGCAGCAAAGCCAATCCTAGGAGAACGGATAAAGGGTAGCGGTTTCTTTACCGAGGATGGTATCAAGGTATGGAGGTTAAGACCGTTATTTGAAATCCCTTATGCTATCTGGATGCGTGGAGTTGAAAAGACCATTCGAGAGCTGAAGCCAGATGCTGTCATTGTGCATGGTATCGTTAGCTTTGCGGCGATAAGAATTGCCCGGTTAAAAAAGAAAGTTGGTAATTTCAAGCTTATTTATGATGACCACATGGCTTCTATAGTTAGTACCAGCAAAATGAGAATTCTATATCCATTGTTCAAATGGACTTTTTCTCCACTAATTCAAGAAGCCGCCGATGCCTTCATTGCCGTCGCTCCAGCCGCTAAAATCTTCATGCATAAGAAGTACGGTATTCCTCTTGAGCGCATAGTGGTTATCACTTTTGGGGCTGACGAGACGCTTTTCAGATTTGATGCTTCCGCCCGGCGGGAAATAAGAAACAAACTATCATTGAAGGAAAACGATATAGTGTTTATTTATACTGGTAAAATCATTCCTGAAAAAAGGCTGCCTCTTTTAGTTGAGGCAGCAGCGGAACTAATGAAAAACCATAGCAGCTTAAAGGTATTGATAGTAGGTAACGGCTCCCCATCCTATATCGAAAAATTGAAGCAAGATATAAAAGCTAAACATCTGGAAGATAGGTTTATTTGGCATGATGTTGTGCCCAATAAAGAGCTGTATAAATTTTATTCGGCAGCCGATGTTGCTGTCTGGCCTCACGGACCTAGTATCAGTATAAGGGAAGCTATGGCATGCAGTTTGCCAATAATCATAAACGAAAACTCAGCCGTAACCGACTTAGTAGATTATAATAATGGACTAATATGCCAGGAGGGGAGTGCTTCAGACCTGGCTCGGCAAATGGGAAAGTTACTGCCTCCAGAGTTGAGAAGGGAAATGGGTCAGAGGAGCAGAAAGTTTATAGAAGAGAAGCTTAACTGGAGAATCATAGCCACACAATTCATAGAATTGATAGAAACGCTCTGACCATATTGGGGGGCAAAGTGAACTTTAAACCCAAGATTCCAGAGTCGTATTATTTTCAAAGCTACGACACAAAAGAGAGATGGATGAGCTATTGGTATCAGATAAACTTAGCTCTTAAAACCAATAGCAAGAAGGTTCTGGAAGTCGGATTTGGAAATGGCACTGTTTCTGATTGTCTCAAAAGGGCTGGGCTGGAGGTAACCACTGTTGATATAGACGCTGGGCTAAATCCTGACCATATATGCAGTGTGACCGAGCTAACTAACATTTTCAAGCCCAATTCCTTTGATGCTGTTCTTTGTTATGAAGTGTTAGAACATATACCATTTGAATACTTTGAAAAGGCATTAGATGAACTTGATCACGTCTCAAACAAATTCGTCATACTTTCGTTGCCCTATTGGGGACCCCAATTGTCCATAAGCCTCAATGCCAGTCTCATTGGAACTAAATCTCTCTGCATAAAACTACCTCTACCCACAAAGCACAGATTCCATAGTTACGCTCCTGGCCACTACTGGGAAATTGGCTTAAGGGGCTACCCTTTAAGAAAAATTACCAAGATATTGAAAAAGAGGTTTACCATAAGTGAACGTTTCGTCTGTCCTCAAAACCCCTATCACCTATTTTTTGTGCTAAGGAAAAAGCCGCTATGAAGCCTTTAGGCTTCGATATAGCGCTGGTTATCTAATTTCATTATCCTGTTCGTTCTGGCGGATGTCAGTGCCGCCTCAGCCATCTGTACTGCTCGTAGGCCAACCACGCCATCAGATACCGGCTTTTCCCTTGAATTCACACAGGATATGAAATGTTTAAGTTCCTCCTTCAGCGGCTCAGCATAAGGAATGGGTATAGTATGTTCTCCATCATTCTCAACACGAACTGGGGTTCCATTTTCAGTGGTAATCCTGGTATCAAATATATATAGTTCCTGAGAACTTAAATAGTCTACCCTAGCACTTCTCTCGCTTCCCACCACCACTAAGTCTCGCCTCCTACCATAGGCTGGCACTAGCCAGCTTTCCAAGGCATAACCTTTGGTATCACCAAAATCCATAGTAATCATAGCCGTCTCTTCTATATCTTGCCTATAGGAGCTACTCGCTACCGCCATTATGGCTAGAGGGTAGTCGACCCCTAAGAGATAGCAGAAAGTATCAAGTTCATGGATTCCCAGTGCATATATCACCCCCATATCTTGGCGTGGTACTCCAAATGTCAACCGATTGCCCACGAGAATTTGAAGCTTACCCAATTCTCCAGCATTTATTTTCAGCTTCAACTCCTGTACCACAGGGTGGTATCTAAATATGTGCCCCGCCATGAGTATCCGACCGCGACGAGTGCTGATATCAACAAGCTCCTTAGCCTCCTCAATATTCATAGTCATGGGCTTTTCAAGCAGCACATCTTTACCCGCTTCCATAAACTCTTTGGCAAGTTGGTAATGCATCTTAGACGGCGCAACAATACTAATTGCCTGCATATCAGGATCACTGACTATATCCCTAAAGTCGGTTACATAGTCAACACCAAAGGCCGCACTTAATCGCCCAACTTGTTTTTTGTCTAAGTCGCATATTTTTAGTTTGTCAATCAGACCCTCTAGCTTAAGCTCCTTATACACTCGAACATGGTTTCTTCCCCAATACCCCGTTCCTATGACTGCTGCACCGAGCATAGTTCACCTCCAGAATCCCCGAATTTTATCGCATATATATTCAACCTCGTCCTCAGTCAATTGGGGATGCATCGGCAGAGAAAGCACCTGACTAGCGCACTTCTCGGTGATAGGTAAATATGCCTCCGATTCCATGCATGGCTGCTTATGAACTGGTACCGGATAATGAATGCCAGTAGCTATACCTTCCCTCTGAAGATGAGCTGCCAGTTTATCCCTCTGCTCTGTTCTTATAACATATAAGTGATATACGTGCTTGGCCCATTCCCTTTCTAGCGGTGTTATAACATTATTGAGGTTGCGCAACGAAGTATTGTAGTGAGCAGCAATGGTGCGCCTTTTAGCGTTCCATTCCTCCACATGCTTGAGTTGCTGTCTTCCAATGGCGGCATGAATCTCGCTCAGCCTTAGGTTTAGTCCGAGCATTTCATGAATATATTTTTGCCTCCGCCCATGGTCTCTTAGTGCCGAGATCCTTTCCGCCACCGTTTCATCGTTTGTTACCACCATACCCCCTTCACCAAGCACAGTCATATTTTTTGAAGGGAAGAAACTAAAGCAACCTATATCTCCAATACCCCCTACCTTCTTCCCCTTATATTCAGCGCCATGGGCTTGACATGCGTCCTCAATAATACAAAGGTCGTGCTGCCGGGCGATATCAAGAATAGCATCCATATCGCAAGGGTGACCGTATAGATGGACAGGAATAATTGCCTTAGTCTTTGGAGTAATTCTCCTTTTAATATCTGCTGGGTCGATGGTATAAATATCGGGGTCAATATCAGCATATATGGGGGTTGCCCCCAGAAATTTCACCGGGCTAGCCGTAGCAATAAAGGTATGAGAGGGGACTATTACTTCATCGTTTTCCCTTAAGTCAATTGCTTTGAGTGATAGTAAGATGGCACTTGTTCCCGAACTTACTCCTATAGCGTATTTTGTACCACAAAAATTAGCAAATTCCCTCTCGAAATTCTGGCCGTTCTCTCCTTTGACATACTGACCGCTCTCTAATACCTCTATTACTGCCTGCCGTATAGCATCATCAACATACATCTTGCCCAAACTTATTTTCATTCTATCCTCAGCGCCCCCTTTTTAGTTTCATTTCATACACCGAGCCCATAGGGGGCTAGAATACTCTGGCAGTTCCTTGCCCAGCTCATAAAGGGCATCACATAATCGGTCAGCCCAATTTATGTCGCTATTTTCCCCACCCCATCCCCTCAGACCCTGCCCCCAGGCTTCACAGTCTATAAACCATTGCATTTGCGGATGTGAAAAGGGCTTTAGGAAGAGGCTTCCCGCAGATTCTACTCTTAACCCGCTGCTGTTAATGTGCTGCTTGAGTAAGTTCAAATCGTAGAATCTTTTATGGCCTACTTCGATATCGTGGGGTGTTAGCTCGTAGCAATTGCTGATTAGCCCCATTTTTTCACCAATTCTTCTATTGAGTGAGAGAGCATTGGGCACCTGAATAATGATACACCCGTCAGGATTAAGCCAGTGCTTAACCCTTTCAAGGACTTCGACGGGGTTATCTAAGTGCTCCAATATATTAAGCATATAAACGGTATCAAAGAGCTCACCTCTGGGGTTAAACTCTTCGACCAGAGTGACAAAGAACTCTGCCTTTGGCGCTCTTTGACGAGCACGCTCTATATGCTGCCCCGATGCATCAATGCCAACTACACGCTTGAATCGCTTACACAATTCTCTGGTAAACAGTCCATCATTGCAACCGACATCAATTGCGCTTGAACCTATGCCCAAGGGTACCAACAATCTTACCGAGTATTTGAGCAACGTCATATCAAACCCGGACTTTTCACGCTCCCACTCTATTGCTTCGATTGTTTCCTTTTTAGATTTCATTTGATATCTCCTGTCTAACTGTCTAGCCCCAATAGACTCTTTTATGCTTCCTGAACCATTCTATATATTGTTTCAGCCCTTCTTCAAGCCCTATTACCGGTTTCCAATTAAGCAGATTCTTAGCCTTGGTAATATCCAAGCAAAGGTTTACTAATTCTCCTGGCTTTCTCCCCATCTGGTAAGAATCAGGATTTGCATACTCTGGCTTCAGCCGTCCTTCCCTCTCGGCTAATGTCAAAATCATATTTGCCAACTCATTAACCGTGGTAGCGATTCCGCTTCCGATATTGATTTCTTCACCGTTAGCCCTTTCATCTTCGGCAGCCAATATAGTAGCTCTAACCACATCATCGACATGGACAAAGTCCCTTGTCTGCTTACCATCACCAAAGATGATAGGCGCTTTTCCTTCCAGAACCCGGCGTGTAAATATAGTCATCACCCGCCTATACCATTCCCTGGGACCATAAACTATACCGTATCTGAGAGCCGTTGTCTTTAAACCGTATAGTTCGTAAAATTGGATACAATATTTTTCGGCAGCAAGCTTGCTAACTCCATAGGGCCATTGCGCTCTAAGGGGATGGTTTTCATCTTGAGGAGTGTATTTAGCTTGCCCATAGCAGCACGCAGATGAGGCAAAGACAAACTTTGCCACCTTGGCCTCCAAAGCAGCTCTCAGTACGTTAAGGGTACCAATTGTATTTGTCTTCAAGTCCTCCAGAGGGTCTTCTACAGCTTTAAATATCTCTAGTTGTGCTGCTTCATGGAATACAACCTCTGTATTGCTTATTGCTCGTCTTAGAGACTCGTAATCCAAAATATCACCTTGGATTATTTCTATCTTTCCTTTCAAATGTTCTATATTTTGCTCTCGTCCTGTAGAAAAGTTGTCATAGATTATTATTTTTTCTACGCCTTTTTCTAGCAACTTGTCGACAAGATGAGAACCTATAAACCCTGCTCCCCCAGCTACAAGGACTGTTTTGTTTCTTAAATCCATGTAAGCCTCCCTTGCTACTCCTACTTGTACTATTTTAAAGCCTTAGTCTATGATAAGGGACTCCCAATATCGGCTCATCTTTTTCCCCCCTTGTAAATATTGGTTGGGAATCGGTTCACCCTGCATTAATTTTACCATAATGAGAGGTATATTTAGGCCAGCAGCTACGGCTAGGGGTAAAGTACCGGCAGCAAATCTAGGGTTTACTTCTATGAATATTTGCTCCTTGTTCCTTACAATAACCTGAACATTTGAAGGTCCAATAAGACCCAAAGCCTCCACGATTCTTTTAGACTCCTCTATTAAACTAAAATTTAATTCTGTCTCAGCTACTACCGCTAGCCCCCCCTTTACTCTTAACCGTCTGATGGGGAGCGCACCAACAACTCTACCCCCATAGTCAGAGATAATATTGACTGTATACTCCCCTCCATCAATATATTCTTGGATAATAGGAGCCGGGGTTTTCTCTAGATAAAAGTTTAGCTCATCACGATTGTTTATTTTACGAGCATAAGAAGAACCTGAGCCGAAGCGCGATTTAATGAATAATGGAAAGTGAGCTTCAGAAATACTGCTCGCGCTATTCGCATCGTAACTTTTGGGGCAATTGACACCAGACTCACGAAAGAAGTTTGCCAACTTCATTTTGTCGTCACATATCTCTAAACTTTCTATAGAGGGTATCATTGTTTTTACCCCTATTTCATTTAGGTATTTCTGGTTTGAGCTGTAAAAGCGGAGTTCAACTGAGTGGGATGGTATTAGTATGTTAACATCGTATTTCTCACAGATTTGGAGAAGACGATCTTTAAAGGTAGCTTCAGAGACCCTGGGCACAATTTCATGCTGGTCAGCGAGATAAAGACCTGAAGCATAAATATCTGAGTCAATACCAATTATCTTCGCATCGTATTCGCTCTGCAACCGTAATGCCTTGATAACATTAACGCCATTTGTAGAACCAGCTGCCGACACTAAAATTGTTACTTTTCGCAATTAGTTTTATCCTCAAAGGGCTGCTTCATTTTGTCATTTATTAGCTTGGTTAAATTGCGCCAATTCTTAGTCCAACCGCTGAAGATGAAAGCCCTATCATCTATGAAAATGTCTCCTGTAGGTTTACCTAGTACTAAACGGTGGTATTTTATCCCGTATTTGTCAAGTTGCTGTAAAGTAAGCTCTAAATCACTCTCAGGTCTGGCACTATAAACAATAATGACATGGCCCATTTCATACAACTTATTGACAGCTTCTATAGCTCCAGGTAATGGTGTTGCTTTATGTCTTTTCTTCACCGTTTTTTCCTCAAGAATCGTTCCATCCAAGTCAATAACAATTTTGAGGAAGTCTCTCTTCTTTCCCTCCTGTACCGTTATTTTCTTGCCTCGAAACATCGTTAGGCCTAGCCCTTATATATAGACCAAAGACACCCTAATTGGCAATCATTATAGCCTAGGTATTAAGCTTAAGGCAAGCCATTATTTCCTAGCCTTTTACGCCTCTTAAAATAGCCCTTAAAAAGCTATATTCCTGCCTAGTAAAGCCTCTTAGTAGTACTAAAACCAGAAAGTATATGATGGAGCCCGCTATAATAGAGAGTAGTATATTGACAGTGCCAATTGGATTCAGCCACCAGATGGCAGCACCCATGACGAGCGATGATATTACTGCCTTAGCGATAAACTTCGGGTTGACATCAAAGGATAATTGTTTAAAGCTGATAATGCTAATTGCAATGAGACGGAGCATAAACACGACTAGAGCAGAGATGGCTGCCCCTAGAATCCCTATAAGCGGCACTAAAATTACGTTCATACCCACACTAATAGCAGCACAAGCACCATCTATTAGACCTATCACCTTTGTCCTCTTAAACAGCATAGGAACTCTCATAATGATTGAGCTAGAGTGAAATAAAAGTGTGGCTATGGCGACAACCGGGATTATGGAAGAGCCAGCAATAAACTCAAAGGATGTTAATGTGGCTAGTAGAGATTTAGCAAGGATTGATGCCCCAAAGGCAACAGGGATAGCAAGCATCAAATAAAACTTAAGAGAATATTTCAGATGTGTCTTGACCTCTTGAATTTTATCATTTTCATAGAAATAGGTTATGGCTGGAAATAGAACAACTGTTAATGGCGAATAGAAAAGCTCCCCTACTGTTGCCAAAACATAAGCTGCTGAATAAATACCAATTGCCTCAGCACCCAAGAAAATGCCGATAATATAGCGGTCGCTTAAATTATAAATCCACCAACAAAGGCTAATGAAAACTAATGGCAAACTAAATGACAGGTAGGGCTTTATTACCGAAAAGCTGGGTGCAGAAAACCTAATTTGAGGTTTGACCACCGAAAATCCAGTAATGAATAGAAGGGCTCTGGTAATTAGAAGAGCGGCGATTGCTCCATATAATCCAAAGCCAGAAAATACTAGATAGGCAACTAGGGCTATTTCGCCAATTGCTTGACCAAAAAGAAAAATTGAATACTTGCCTATTTGCCTGAGAGTTACAAAATAGTCAGTTACCACCCCGTCAATGGCAGTTAACAGAACCAAAAAGGCGGCGAGCTTAACGAAAGGGACTGCTCCAGCACCACCGAATACAGCATTGGCAAAGGGCTCAGCAAAAACAAACATCAGGGCAGAGAATAGAATTGAGGTCAATAAGGTCAAGATTAGATAGGAGAAAAAACCAGTGCTTATCTTGCTCTTATTGGTCTCGCCTGCCAGAAATCTAGTCATGGCAGGGCCTAGTGACATCGTAGAAAAAAGCACTAACAAAGGGATAGTAACCTGAATCTGAAACCAGATGCCATAGCCCTCAGTGCCAAGGGCCTTAGACAATATCGTCAGCAGAATAAGCCACCTTAAAGTTAAGGCTAGGTTGGCAATAGCTGCCAGTATGGTATCTTTGGCATATTTTTTATAAGAGCCTACCTGTTCAACGAGCATAAAACATATTATACCAGACAATGTAAAATAATGAGCCCAGCGTCTCAAGAAATAGCCAAGGATTGTGATTTTGGGACAATTGCCATGTTGACTGTCCCGCCATATTAAAATTGCTTGGTTGGTAGGAAGCTTGTCTTAGTGTAGCAATATCTGTGCTTTGCCATTATCATAGATTTTGCTGCTTTCATCTATCTTCGAGGCAAGCCAAGGTAAATCAGCAAGACTGATGCTTTGTCTGGCTGCATAAGTTGTCCCGAAGGTCAGCATCCTTTTTTCAGTATTCCAAGTTCTTAAATAGAGGTAGCTCGGTGAGAATAACTCCTTGTCTTTGATATCATGGGGGAAGTGGTACACCTCATTGAGGAAACCTCTTGCGCCAAGCAACTTAGCGCTGTGATAGTCAACATAGGCAGGGTAGTCTTCTTCAGCTACTCCGGAAAGCCAGTCAGCGGCAGCAACGTCTTGCTTGGTAAAAACGGTGCTCACATCTACTCTGTAGCTGGACAGGGCGATGGAATAGGGCATATTGATGAAATAAGTGGTCTGACTTCGGCTAAGCTCGAAGACAACCCCACTGTTGAAGATAAAATAGGGTATTAATACAACAAGAACAAGAAATTGCAAAAAGACTGGATTTTCAAGGTTTAATTGCAATGAGGCAAAGCCCCTTCGGAATACTCTGGCTAACTGCGCTATACCATGCCCAATGACCTCCCCACCGAAAATAAACAGAGGTGCCATAAGGAGTAGAGTGATTTGCCAAACCCGCGAGGTACCCATACCCCAGCCCACTGTGGGCAGGACAAAGACACCTAACAAAATCAGGACACTTATTATGATCAGTGACAGATACTCGGCTTTGAATTCAAATCCCAATCTCTTGGGGCGGAAAATGAGTCTGACGAAGCCCACAATAAGGCAGAGTTCCACTAGGTACTGAAAGATACGCCAGGCTTTTCCTCCTGGAGAGGCTAAAGGGAAGTCAAGACCTAAGGCGGTCTGGGTCAAAGGCTCTTTCAGTAAGGGGTCTAGCATTGGAAACCTGGCGGTTATATTTTGAATGAAACTGGGCAGCTTTACTGTTGGTGGTGTCTCAGTTGGTGGTGTCTCAGTTGGTGGTGTCTCAGTTGGTGGTGTCTCAGTTGGTGGTGTGGTAATACCGTGAGTCACTTGTTCCGTCGTGCTTTGGGCAATGTTAGTAGCAACAAGGTAGCCACGGGCTGTTCCTGCGGCAACAACACTATAGTAAACAACCATGAAAACTAGGCTTCCACCAACAATGATAGCTAAGGCTCTCTTATTGAAAGCTCCGGCTGAGGTTAAATCGGCAGGCAGAGCGTTGTGCTTTCCTATTAGCCACTGCCATATAATTTGACCGGGACGACTTTTAATGATGATAAGCACCAGTGCGCCAAAAATCAGATAACCGATAACATAGCCAGTCCCCATCCCATAGTGAGACACCACTACGCCAAAACCAAAGACAAGGACTAAAATAGTCCTCTGTATCAGCGTTAACTTGCGGTCTACCAGCAGCAATATCACCAAGACGAAGAACAGCTCGGAGACTTGCTGTCTAGCCAACTGAGCCATATCCATAAAGAACATAGGCATGGCAATAAAGAAAAAAACGGCAAGGAAGGCATACCGGGGTTTGATTTGAAGACGAAAGATATGGAAAAGTGCTAGGGGCATTAGGGCAAAGAAAAGGGGGTAAATTATCTTGAGAAGCCAGACAGGGTCCATGTTAAGCAGGAGTGAGTAGATAGGTGCCAGCATGACAATACTCAAGCAGGAGTTTACAGCGATAGGAGTAGTGGCATCCCAGAAGCCATTTTTTACTATTAGGTTGCTCAAATAATACTCCCAATGAATATCACTGCCTACTAGGTTACTCGATATAAGGGTGGTCTGGTATATGAGTGCAATGGCCATCGTCAGTATCATGAAAGGGTAAACACGGGGCGGGATAAACTTATTGAAGGCAACTAAGCCGATAATAACTATAACGATAAAGATAAAGGCAAAGAGAAGGATATTATTTTGATAGGAGTTGACCAAACTGGTGCCCAAGATAACAAGAAGAGGCAGCAAGATAGCTAGTAAAAAGGGGCTAAGGTTAGAGCCAAAACCTGGCTTGGCAAATTCTTGGCTGTCCTTGTGTGAAAGATTAGCTGGGCGGAAGTTCTTATCACGAACATAGGCTAGGAAGCATAATATCAAAAAAAAGATAGTGAAAGTAGCTAGCAAGGGTGCTAGGGTAATGGGGCGAGAGATTCCTAGAGGTGGCATAGCGAGGTTTGCCACCACGCCGGTTGCCATAACAAAGGCAAGGCTGAGCCCCGCTGAATAGAGCAGGCTTTCTATTATGCCTACATTATGGATTTTGAGGATTCTGAGGATAAGGATACCGGGGACGAAGGTGAGGAAGAGGAAGCCAACAATCTGCCTCAAGCCTGAGATGTCAAAACCCAAACTAGCCAGCCCGATGAGCCCAAGCATGGCTAATAACAAGCTAATGGAAAGCATCAGGCACTTTTTAATTTCCCAATCGCTAGGCGGGGTCAATAATCTCTCACTTTCGAAGGAAGCATTGCCCAAAATAAAATATTGTCCTAGCCTCTACACTAATTCATCGCCTGTATTTCGAAGATAGCCCAAGATGATCTTGACCACTTTTGATGAGACATTGCTATCTAGATATCCTGCTGGAGGTTCCCAATGATGCTTTTCAGTCAATGCAACCTCAACAGCCCTTAACATCAAGTCTGGCGAAATGCTGGCTAACATATTGCTACCACTTTCAATTGTTTCTGGTCTTTCGGTCACATCCCTGATGGTGATGTTGGGTAGCCCAAGGATGCAACACTCTTCCTGAACCGTTCCGCTATCAGTAATGACACATAACGCATTCTTTTCCAAAGCAACAAAGTCAAAAAAACCAAACGGCGCCGAGAAGATGTTGGCTTTGTTGTCTATCTTTAAATTGAACTGCTCTATTTTGCTCCTTGTTCTTGGGTGCAGGCTGCAGATAGTAGGAGATTTGTATTGTTTACTTATCTTGTCCAGACCAAGAAGAATGCTTTTAAGCCTATCTTCATCATCAACATTCTCTGCCCGGTGCATGGTCACCAGGAAATATTTCTGCGGTTGCACCGCCAATTTGCTCAGTATTTTGCTACTCTCAATTTGCTTTGAGTAGTGCTTGATGACCTCATATATGGGGTTTCCTATAACGTAAATTGCCTCATTGCTGATCCCCTCATTAAGCAAATTCTCTTTGCTCCTATAAACATAGGGGAGAAGTATGGTACTACAATGGTCAATAATCTTTCTATTAACCTCCTCAGGAACGCGGCGATCGAAGCAACGATTTCCTGCCTCCATATGGAAAACGGGTATTTCCATTCTTTCAGCAACAATGCTTGCCAGCCCACTGTTAGTGTCACCTAGGATGAGTATCCTCTCAGGTTTTTCACTCAGGATAACTTTCTCGGTTTCGGTAATTATTTTCCCTATCTGTTCGCCGAAAGTATTGGCTCTTACTCCCAGATAATAGTCTGGTTGTCTCAAGCCCAAATCAGTAAAAAAAATTGAACTAAGATTATCATCGAAGTTCTGCCCAGTATGAACCACAACATGGTTGCAATATCTGTCCAATTTTTCGATAATTAAGCTTAACCTAATAATCTCGGGCCTAGTGCCCAATATAGTCATAACTTTCATTTTCACCTCAAACGTCTAACAGTCCTTCATTCTGTAAAAAGCTCCTTAACTCGCTTTTACTCATTACTCGGTCGGCAGAAGAAAGCTCTTTGGTCAGCACGGGTCTGGCAATTTCGTCCCCCCTCATTTCCGGTAGAACTGGGCGAATTATATAGTAATCACCTCTTTTAATCATTCTCGGTATCTCCTCTTCAGAAATTAGTATCTCATGAATTTTTTCACCCGGTCGAATCCCGGTGAATTGAATATCTATCTTCCTCCCTCCAATCATTACTTCTGCCAAATCCACGATTCTAGTGGCAGGTAGATCTGGAACATAGATATCACCGGCTCTGCCGAGCTGAATTGCATCAAAGATAATGTCACAAGCCGTATCCAGAGTTAGCAAGAACCTCGTCATCTCCCTCACAGTAATAGTGACCGGTCCACCATTTTTTATCTGCTCTTGGAAGAGGAGAATAACTGAGCCTCTCGATGCTACCACATTGCCATATCTGGCACAAATAAATCTAGTATCCGGGCACCTGAGGTTTGCCTCTACTACTAATCTTTCCTGAATTGCTTTGCACATGCCGTATACATTGATTGGCTTACAAGCTTTATCAGTGGAAATAGCGACGACTGTGCCAACTTCATTTGCATTTTCCCTAATGGCGCGGATAATATTTTGTACTCCTAAAAGATTTGTCTTTACTGATTCATAGGGGAAATATTCACAAACTGGGATTTGCTTAAGTGCTGCAGCATGTATTACTATCTCAGCTTCCTTGATGTTTCTGATCACAGACTCGTAGTCCCTAATATCGCCAATGCGAAAATCCAATATCTCTTCAGCATTATGATAAACCACTTCATCAGTGGCTACCTTCACATTTTTCCACTCTAGCCTCATCAGATACTGCTTGTCTTCGTCTCGGGAGAAAATGATAACCTTCTTAGGCATGCCCCAGTTACCAGTCATTATTCGACGTACCAGATTCTTACCCAACGACCCGGTGCCACCAGTAATCAAAATTGTTTTGTCTTGGAAAATCATTCTACCTCCATTGCTGGTACTGTTGGGCATCCTGGACAAATTCATCAATCATTTCCTCCCAAGAGAGCGGCTTAAACCCGGTCTTGTTTCGATAGAGTGTTGAATCTAGACTTCTATCACAGTAGAAATCAGGATATTCTTCAATCTCAATATTGAGCCTCATCTTATCCCGTATAAGGCTAAGCAGTTTGAATTTACTAATTGGTTCGGAGGAGATGTGATAGACGCCGCTCAGATTCTGTTCTTTGGCAATTATGTTAGCAATAATTTGGGCGAAATAAACGGTGGGGAAGCCACTAAATATGGCATTGGTAAAACCGTTGACTTTGCTTCCCTGGTGGGATTGAAACCATTCCACTAGGTTGTTCGTAGTTGACAGTTCCCTGCCGATAAGCGAAGTCCTTATAGTCAATGCCCCTCCTCCACCTACCTCACCAAGGTATTTGGTCTTTCCGTAGATGTCCTCTGCATCGGAGGGATCGTCTTCTCGGTAATTTCCCTTTTTACCAGAGAATACGCAATCCGTGCTAATATGAATCAATCGTATTCCTCTTCTTTTGCAGATTTCATATAGCTGATGGGGAAACAGTGCATTTATCCAGATATTGACTAGCTTATCTTGTGCTTCCCCCACCGATTTTATTATCCCTATGCAGTTAATTAACACACGGGGGTTAATTTCCCCGATTACCTCCTCTATTCGAGAGATTCTCAGAGCATTGACATTAGGGATTATATCATGTTCACGGAAGAAATGGTATCTACTGACGTTGCTATAATCACTTCTAAGTGTGGCAGCTACATCAAACATTGTTGATAATACTTGATATAGCTTATGCCCTAACATTCCAGTAACGCCCAAGATTAAGACTCTCACCGATAGCCTCCATTCGATTCAAACAGTGACTAATGTGCTTTTAAATACTCAGAATACTCCCGTAGACCATCTGTAATGCTCACTGTTGGCTCGAATCCCAGAGACATTTTCGCCTTACTGATGTCTGCCAGGCTATGCAACACTTCTCCTTTCCGGGGTGGAGCATAGACTCGTTCAGTTTCACAGTTCATAATACCAATGACATGGTCAGCTAATTCATTCACTGTGGTAGACTTGCCGCTTGCGATATTGAATACGCCGAACCTCTCCTCGGTCTCGGCTGCCAAAATATTGGCAGCTACCACATCCTTCACATTGACAAAATCCCTGGTTTGCTTGCCGTCCCCAAAGATAGTAAGGGGTCCCCCATCTCTGATCTTACGAAAGAAAATTGGGATAACGTTGGCATATTGGCTGCTTCCCTGTCTCGGACCATACACGTTAAAGTATCTCAATGCCACTACTGGGAAACCATAGACCTTATGAAAGGCAAAACAGTATTTCTCGGCTGCTAGTTTGCTTACTGCATATGGGGATTCTGGGTTTAGGGAGTGTCTTTCATCAATAGGGAGGTATTTAGCATCCCCGTATACCGCCGCCGAAGATGAGTAAACGAATTTTCTGACATTTGAGTTTAAACACGCTTCCAGAAGGTTTAACGTTCCCCTTATATTCACTTCCATATCAAAATAGGGGTCTTCGATTGACTTAATATTCCCTACATTCGCTGCCAGGTGAAAGACAAATTCCACGTCAGCTACTACCTTTTCTATCACTGGTTTATCTAGAATGTCTCCTTTTATGAAGGTGATGTGACCTTTGCTTTGTTCTAAATTTGACAGTGAGCCTGAGGTCAGGTTATCCAATACAATTACCTCATTATCGGAACAGAGCCCATCTGCAAGATTCGAACCGATAAACCCAGCACCACCGGTTACAAGTATCCGCGCATTTTTTATCATAGAACCCCCCGTTTCTCTTATATTCGTCTAGACAATTTTCCGTTTTGTTTTTTCTTGATAGCCTCCCGCAGCCTTGCCTCAAGCTGACGGATTATAACGTCATGACCGTGTACCTTCCTCGCATAGTTTAAGCCAGCGCTTCCCAGACGGCGCCGGCGCTCAGCCGACCTGAGTAGGGAGAGTATCTCCTTCACCATCTCAGACGCGCCGTCGGTGTATACCACCCCTTGCTGCTCGCCGGAGATTAGGGCTAGCGTACCGGGAAGCGGTGTCGCCAGTACCACCTTCCCGCAGGCAAGATACTGCACTATTTTGCTGGGAAATATGTCCCTGGTGGCGCCGGTGGGACGGAAGGGAGCGATACATATAGCCGCCAGGTTTATGTATTGCGGCATAGTGCTGTAAGATTGAAGCCCGGTTATGGTGACCTGCTTCCTCAAGCCCGTTTCGGTGATAATTGCTTCCAACTTCGGGCGTTGAGGACCATCACCTACAATAAGTAATTTTGCCTCCGGGACTTGTTCTATAACCTCAGAAAATTTGCCGATAAGGGCATCAAGGCCACTGAATTCAGATAAAGTGCCAATAAAAACAATAATCTTGTCCCTTTCAGCGTATCCCCATTTTCGGCGGAGCTTAATAGGGTCGGGTGAGGGGTGGAATAGAGCCGTATCCACTAACACCGGAAGCAGTTTCACCCTATCTGGATTAGCGCCCATCTTGATTACATAGCTGGAGAGCTTGGGGGTAATTGTCAGAATCATATCCACGCTGGAATAAACCTTCCTCTCAAAAATCCTAGTTGGCAGGCGCAAGAGGGGATATGGTACGAGCTGGTTCAGTATATCTATTGACCGGAACACTACCGGAATTCCAAATTTCTTGGCTAAATGAATAGCCTGTAGCCCATTCGTAGGGGCAGAGAAAAGCACGATGGTATCAATATTCTTTTCTCTTATGGTTTTCTGAATTTCCAAATAGTGGGTAAAAGCGGCAGATAAGCGGCTTAAGCCAGGAATCTTGATGAAACCGGGCCTCCTCAAACATACAGATGCCCCGACATAAGCCCGAGCTAGGCTTTTGATCTCCGTCGTTCTAAAGCTTCCGAAATCGAGAGGATTAGTCCTACTCCACCTGTTCCCGTAATCAACAGCATAAACCTGGTGACCCAACAGTGATAAGCCCTCCGCAAGGTTATGCATTTCAAAAACAACCTTCTTTATCCACTCTACCTCATGTACAAAAAGAATATTCATAATACCTTGCTGCTTTTATTTAACATAAACTTTAATGTCGCCTGGTCACTTTGTCAATCTGGCGGTCTGACGTCAATATACAGCCGCAGCGGGTCTTTAAGATAGGGCTCAACCCCGTTATCCTTATATAGCCAGAACTCCACCTTCTGTTTATCGCCCGGTGTTTGAGCGACAAAGCTAATTTCCTGCTCCCATTTCTGCTCATGAGCTAAGGTGCCGATGTCTACCTCTTTATTTCTGACACCATTTATAGTTATCTCCATGCAGTAAGTTACTGGCTGATATTCATGATTGACCACGCCTATGATTACATCTACACTATCACCCACTATGACTTTCTGCGGGTAATTCTCAGCCTTGCCTTGAGGGCCGAGGATATAGAATTCGCTAAATTTTTCGCTTGGCTGAGGAGTAGTTACAAAATAAACGATACCTCCTAAAGCGGCTAGGATAGCTACCACTAAAGATATGGATAGGGCTTTATCTAATCTAGGCATTACGTTTTTCCTTGCGTGATTATATCACTTTGGGTAATTAGGTGACTAGCTAAGGCATTTGCGGTTAAAGAGGCGATATTTAACAACATTGAAGACAACTGCAGGTCAGTAAAAACAGTAAGCTTACTCCTTGAAGACCCTGATAGCACCGATTGCTGTCATCACCAATCCAACAATGACGCCAAAGATTCCGAAATAAGCTAAACCTCCTCCAGAAAGATTACCTTGCGTCAATTGAGTGACACCGGCAATGATACCCAATATCGAGAATGGAATTGATATGATTAACATTGCGACCCCTATCACTAGTAAGGCTATGCCCAGCCTCATTTTTTTCTCCTAGTTACTCCCCTACAGCGAATAGTATGGCATGTATGCTATCCCGTCAAGGGAGACAGGCAAAATAGGAGTCGTGGTTGTTAGTAAGTCAGCATAGACCAACAAAAAGCCATCTTGTTGGAACGTAGGGTTAGGTTGACTGGCTTTGAGTATTAGACACCTGTTGCAGGATCATGCTGGAGGTGATATCTTAACAGAGCGTTTGACTTTTGCTGGCGGAATCTTGGGGGGATTATGCTCTGGAAGATTCTGGCTGATGCAGTTATGATTGCACACCTTCTCTTGATGGCCTTCCTTGTTGCTTCTGCTGTCCTACTGGCGCTGGGCTTTTTCAGGAGGCGACGTAACTGGCAGTTCTTCTATTACGGTGTCATTGTTGTAGCTATAGGCATAAGATTAGCACAATGGCGCGGTATGCTAACCTCTTGCTCACTAACGGAATGGGAGTACGCGTTGCGGAGGCTTTATGACCCAACTGAAAGCTGGATACGCACCAGGTCACTTCTGGGAACTTTAATATACAACATTAGTGGAATTGATGTGCCCGAATTTGTCTTCACCATCTCACTGGGATTGGTGATAGCTGTCATGATAGGCTCTTTAGTTTATTGGAGAGATGGTGAGCAGTAATCACTTTCACAGCATAGACTACATCAAGATTACCATCTTCGGTTTTGCTCTGACTGCTCTTTGGGGTAGCCTCCATACCATCATTCTCCAAGTGCGGCTGCTGGACCTTGTTGCTGAGTCACAAAAGAATACCTACCTCGGGTTGCTTACCTTTACCGGCTTAATTTTGGCAATGGTAGTGCAACCAATAGCCGGAGCAATCAGTGACCACTCCGGTTTTGTCTGGGGGCGCCGCCGACCCTACATCTTGCTTGGCGCTATACTGGCTATACTTTTTCTGCCAGGAATAGGCCTCGCTAAGAGTTACACCGTTATTTTCATCCTCTATTGTCTATTGCAGGTTAGCTGCAATACCGCCCAGGGCCCATATCAGGCATTTATTCCCGACCTGGTACCTGAGGCAAAGAGAGGACTAGCTTCAGGGGTAAAGAGTCTACTCGAAATATTGGGCGGGGTCGCCTTACTATATCCAATAGCCCTGTTTATGGACCATTACACCAGTGAGGGGGGCTTCTGGCTATGGCTAGCTTTGGTGGCACTGGCTTCTGTTCTCCTGGTGGCTATGATTATAACTGTGCTAACAGTTAAGGAACAACCTAGACATGGCCCTCAACCGCCGTTACTATCAGCTCTGAACAAAAGTTTTAAGATTGGTGTCAAGGCAAATCGTGATTTTGTTTGGTTTCTTGCCTCCCGCCTCCTTATTTTTACGGCGTTCACCACCGTGCAAACCTTTGCTCTATACTTTTTAAGGGACGTTGTCGGTGTACCTAATCCAGCGGCAGCAACAGCAGGGTTTTCCATGATAGCTGGTGCTGGCATGCTGGCTGTAGCCTATCCTGCGGGGCGTATATCGGATAGAATAGGACGCCGACCTATCGTGGTTTCCTCCGGGCTCCTTGGTGCCTTTGGTATTGCCTTGGTATTCCTCTTTCAACAGAGTTACACGGTGATAATGTGGTGCGGGGGTCTTTTGGGCATCTCATTTGGAGCTTTTATGAGCGCTAACTGGGCTCTAGCCACAGACTTGGTGGCTAAGGGTGAGGAGGCAAGATACCTCGGTCTGACTAATCTGGCTACTGCCGGCGGCACCGCTCTAGCACGCCTCATCGGACCACTAATTGACTCCTTTAATGCCTATAGCCCTGGACTGGGCTATTCAGCTATGTTTCTTATTTGCTTTATCTGTTTTGTCGCCGGTTCATTACTGCTAATGAAAATTAAGGCTGGTAAGGCATCTGATGGTGTATGATCACTTGGGGAGGGGCAATAAAAGCCTCAGCTAGTCATGGTCACGGAGTTCGGTGGATATTCAAGTTGTGAAATGAGGACCGGCTGAATCAAAGGGTCAGGCAATGGATAGAGAAAGGTTTGAGTGGCTTGTGGCAAGGGCCGTTCAAGCTTTGCCTAAGGAGTTTGTCGTCAGGCTGGAAAATATTACCGTGGTCGTAGAGGATCAGCCAACCCCTTCTCAATTGGCCAGGGCGAGGCTCAAGCGCGGCCAGACTCTGTTCGGCCTCTATGAGGGGGTGCCCCTAACAAAGCGAGGCGCTCACTACGGTCTGGTAGTGCCGGATAAAATAACCATATTTCAGGGGCCTATCGAGTCCGCATGTCGAGATGATGCTGAGATCACAGCTGAGATACAGAGAGTAGTACAGCACGAGATAGCTCATCATTTTGGTATTGGCGATGCCAGACTGAGACAACTGGGTAAGTGAAGACCAATCTTCGATATAGTCTCGGCAGATAGTATCAGCCAAGTTTGATCCAGTCCAATAATTCATCTTTCCGTTCACCCGCGTAACAGCGAACAAAAAATCGTAATGTTCAACCTTTGTTTATCCTGCGTTAGTGCCGGCAGCATTTTTAACTTGCCGAATGGCGGCACCAATTATCGCGTATCTCATGGCACCTTCTTCGGCTGCTTGTAATAGCGATGCTTC
>Ga0315280_10002150_pt1 | contig 32310 bp, 24 predicted proteins | sample YL17G06_40_MG_FD_203697 | JGI IMG/M metagenome (GOLD analysis project Ga0315280, IMG submission 203697) | Sediment microbial communities from Yellowstone Lake, YNP, Wyoming, USA - YL17G06_40 | ecosystem: Environmental > Aquatic > Freshwater > Lake > Sediment | place: USA: Wyoming | collected... | reverse complement strand
ACCAGTACCATTCCGATGCTGCACCGTCCAAGAAGCAACACCAGACGTCGCCTCAACACCTTTTGCCCACTGAACCAAGAAATTCGCATTCTTATACGTCGACAACGCAGTCACCGTCACCGTAGGAACAACCATATCTTTCGTCGTACTCACCAAAGAAGACCACACCCCACAATTACTCGCATTATCCACTGCAAGAGCCCTGAAATACACAGTCGTACCCTCAGTCGTATTCGCAATCAACCAAGTAGCAGAAACAACCGTATAACTCACATTCGTAAGCCACGCAGTCCACGTACCACCAGTACCATTCCGATGCTGCACCGTCCAAGAAGCAACACCAGACGTCGCCTCAACACCTTTTGCCCACTGAACCAAGAAATTCGCATTCTTATACGTCGACAACGCAGTCACCGTCACCGTAGGAGCAACCATATCATATCCGCAGAATGCCTCAGCGCTTGCTACTTTAGACTCAGTATTTGTTGCATTATCTTTCGCGATACTGTAGAATTGATAATGACCGCTTGCATTCGAAAAGTTGAAATGCCAATGTCCGGCCCACGGTATTACATCAGGGTTACTTGCATCATTCCATATAACCCATCCACCCCATCCTGACGAGTTACTTGCTCTGTAGCGATAGTAGATGGTGACATTCTTCAAACCACTGCCACCATCACTAGTTATGGTATATGATATTGTTAGAGGCTGTGTCTTCTTCCAATACCCAGAGATAGCAGTGACTTGTGAGGTAGGTGCATGAGTATCCATATAGAAGGTGTGACTGTGTTTTGTACCGACGTTTCCAGCGCGATCTTTTGGAGTTGCATTTACGATATACGTGGTGCCGTTCGTCCACGTTGGTAAACCACTACCGCTGTTTCTATACCAAGAGCTTGTACCACTCGCGGTGATATTTACAACCACAGCACTCCAGGTTGTTCCATTCCAGTACTTCTTTGACGTACTATTGTAAATGGTGAGGTTCACAAGGAGAAGGCCCGACCCACCTGAATCAGAGGCAGTTCCGCTTATGTTGGTAAGTGTACGGTACCATGTGGTTGCTGCTGGAAGGTCAATAATCGTGCTCGGGTTGTTGGTATCATAGGTAAAGCTGTTAGAATCTGCTGTAAAATTCCAATTACCTGCACCGTCTTTCGCGCTTGCGTTAATGATATAGACAGTATTTGTTAACCATGTTGGATAGAGGTGTGTGTTAGAAAAGTACCAACCGCGTGTTGCGCCGCTTCCAGTGAGATTAACAGTGATATTACCAACACCGATAGCATATGCAATCCATCGAGCTTGTGACGTGTTCCAATATTTATGACCAGTGGAGTTATAAATTGTGAGATTCACTTTAAGGATTCCTTCCGCGTCACTCGCAGTTCCTGTGATGTTGGTATCGATTGCTGAACCTGTACGATAGTATCCTCCATTTACAGGAATACTGATGGTCGCTGTTGGGTTGACAACGTCATAGCCAGCTCTGGTATCAGCGCTTCCTGGCGCATCTTCGAAGTTCGTGGCATTATCTCGAGCACGGCTGTAATATTCATAAAATCCACTGCCGTTAGCAAAGTTGAAACTCCAGGATTGTGTTTTCCAGGGATCAGAGTCAACATTGCTTGCTACCCAACCTCCCCAGGATACATTATCGATTGAATATCGGTAGTAGAGGGTAACATTATAAAATCCACTGCCAGCATCTGTGATGGTGGTATAGGAAATAGCTAGGTTTCCTACGGCCGTCTTCCAATATGGAGAAATAGCCGTCACTGAGGACCGTGGTTTAAATTTGTCAACATACATGGTATGGCTGTGTTTGGTGCCAACGTTCCCAGCATTGTCTTTTGCTGTTGCATTAATATAATACGTTGACGCATTTGTCCAGGTTGGTAAACCACTCGCCTTATACCAGGATGTGGTTCCCGTTGCCGTGAAATTAACGACAACAGCACTCCACGTGGTGCCATTCCAGTATTTATGACCGGTTCCTGCTGTTGCATTGTAGATAGTGATATTGACAAGAGAAAGACCAGATCCACCAGTATCAGAAGCTGTACCGGAGATATTTGTCATAGCGTTATACCAGGTGTTATTTACAGGGATTGAAATAGATCCGGTAGGGGCATCGGTTTCATAGATAAACGTATGGTTATGAGCTGTGGTTTGGGTGTTTCCTGCGCGATCTGTGGAGGTGGAATTTATTATATAGGTTTTACCACTAGACCAAGCAGGAAGTCCACTAGTTTTATACCATGCTGTGGTCCCAGTTACAGCGAGATTACTTGCAGAGGCACCCCATGCGGTTCCACTCCAGTATTTGCTATTGGTTGAGTTATAGATAGTGATTGTAACAGAGGAGACACCTGAGTAGGTATCACTTCCAGTACCCGTGATATTGGTCAGTGTATTGTAGTTACCGTTACTAGCCGGAATAACAATAGCAGTATCAGGATTTGTCGTATCATATCCACACATGGTATCGTTTGTTGTTGGAGCAGCTTCAATATTCCCCGCATTGTCAGTCCCTCTTGTATAGAACCGGTAATATCCACTTCCATTCGGGAAGTTGAAATTACTCCAGTAATAGGGAGATGATGTATCTGTACCAAATGTCCATGGACCGGCCCATGTTGAATTACCAGTACTATTGTAATAGTAAAGAGTCACTGATGCTATACCACTGAGATTATCGGTGGCGGTCGCAGTTATGTTTAACGGATTATGTAGAGCTCTCTTCCAATATCCTGAGATTGGATTTACAGAAGTGACTGGCGCAAACGCATCAATAGTTAAATAATTTGTATTAAGAAAATTTCCTGTATCGTTGGTCCCAGCAAGGAACAGACCTTGGTCACCGTAATCATACTGACCGGAGGTCCCACCATCGCTTTTTGTTGGAATCCACAAACGAATCGTTTTGTAGTGGGTTGCTGAACCGGAGATGTTCACAGTAACATAAAAGGTCGCAATTGTGTTGATATTTGAGTTGAGGTTAGTAACATTCCAACTTGTTGTTCCTGCCGTGTAGGTGACTGTTTTTAAGCGGGTATCGTTATTACTCTGGAATCCTACTTGATAACCTGATTCTCGCCATAATGATAAAGCGGATATGTTAGAACTTGAACCGTTACAACTGCTATTAAGCTTAAAAGTAACTGCTTTCAATTGATCCTGATAAACGGTGTTATTGTCAGAACCTTCGAAGATAATAGAATCGGCACTGCCATTCCATGTGCCTCCATCGACTGCATCGATTGTTTTAATTCGTAGCCAGGTACTAGATTTACATCCGACACCGGTGTATGATGTATTTATAGCAGGTGTTATTCCTGCTAAAACTGTTTCAGTAGTAGTGTATTTACCATCTGGCTCTACAGTATCAAGCCATATGGAATCACTAGCGGCATTCCATTCACCAACAACGCCTTTGTAATATAGCATTTTACCTATACCACCCCAATCACTGAGTTCCCCATTATTCTGCAAGGTTTGTCCTACACTTGGAGTGATACCTGCCAAGACCGTATCCGATTGTGTAAAAACAGAAAAATTCATCACTAGCACATTGGTTTGACTCCGTTTTACATACGCCGCAGGTGCACCATTGTTTGTCACCGTTGTTGGTTTTACATTTGGTACAAGAACTACTGAAAATACTACTGCAACAAGCATTAAAGCCACAACAATACTTGCAAGTTTACTTGCCTTCGATATACCTTTTACTTCAGTTTTCATATCTTCCTCACACACCTTTATAAATACTTTTTTCTACTCTCACTTATTCTCCTTGAAAGTAATCTAGATTTTAGATATCTCTCCCGCCACAACGATTATAATTTTGTGACGGCCACCGAGGAATGAAAAACAGCTACCCCTTTATAAAAATTATCATAAATATAACATTCATTTTCTTCAATAAAATAAACAAAAAAAAATAATAACACAAAAAAACCAAAAGAACCCGCCAAATCCCAAAGTCGTTACCAAAAAACCTTCTCAGCGACCATGAAAAACTGCAACCCGAACACCTTATGAGAACCAGGAGAAAAATTGTTCCTAAATTTGTCGTGTACGATCGTCCCAAACACGTCACTCGGATCATTTCCCAGATTTGACATTTCCTATTTCCTAAAAACATACCCTCATCTCTCGTCCTTCAATGAAATATTCTTTATATCGAGGGAGTTACGCTCGCAATTCTTTTTTTCACCATAGCTCGATTACCAGCGAAGTGTTATTCGTTTAAAACATATTTTTTTTTGTTTATTTGAATCAGTTGTTCCTTTACCATTTTTTCAACGATCTTCTGTAATCGTGTGTCTTCAACGAAAAGTATGTTCTGCAGCTCATGAAAAGTTAGACCTTTTTTTAAAAGAAGACGTAGAACCTGTGCACGAATCTGTCGGTCCGATCCCTCAAACCGTGACTGTTGTGTTTTGGGTTTTATCCCGGTTTTCTGTGATGTGAGATGGAGTGCTCCATAGTCCATTAACGCGTTATGCCATTCCCTACTTCGCCCCTTGGGGAGGCACCGTTCTGCAAGCGCCCATAGCGTTTTCTCGGATATTGTTTCAGGGAGTTTGAATTCATGGATGAAGATCCGTCGTACGTTGGTGTCTACGGTGACAAGGTCTGCGTTGGTCGCAAATAGTAACACAGCCTGCGAGGTATACCGTCCAACGCCAGGAATCTCTTCATAGTGTTTCATCGCCTGAAGCACATCTGCATCAAAATCGTTGACAATTCTTTGGGCGGCTTTATGCAAGTGTATAGCACGTGTGTTATAGCCAAGGCCCATCCAGGCCCGTAACACCTCATGGCGTGATGCAGAGGCGAGATGTCGGATCGTCGGCCATTTTTGTATCCATGTTTTATAGTAGGTGATGACGCGACTGACCTGCGTTTGCTGGAGCATCAACTCTGAAAGAAGTATTTTATAGGGGTCGTGGGTCGTTCTCCAGGGTAACTTTCTTTTATGTTTTTTATAAAAAGTGAACACTTTTCGCTGAAACTTCATGATGTTTTTATCAGATATCTCCATAGAGCCACGCTCGTAACCTCAGGTGACACAACCCGTATCCTATAGGAGAATGCTTCCGGATTACTTATGTTTTCTCTGTGATTTATTATTTGGTAAAGTTTTTGAATGTCTCCTGTATAAAGATACCCCTCTATGACACGTTATAATCTGAACCACCTGCAGAAACTCGAGGCGGAAGCGATCTACGTGATTCGTGAGGTTGTCGCACAATTCGAACGACCCTGCTTGCTGTTTTCTGGGGGAAAAGATTCTATTGTTCTCGGGCATCTCTCCCGAAAATCATTTTACCCTGCGAAAATTCCATATCCGTTCATCCATATCGACACAGGACATAACTTCCCTGAAGTCCTTACCTTCAGAGACGCATTTACGAAACGTCTGGGTGTTCGATTAATAATTGGGTCGGTTCAACGCTCTATAGATACCGGGCGCGTCAAAGAAGAAACCGGGAGATTCGCGAGTCGGAACTACCTCCAGTCTGTCACCCTTCTTGATACCATTCACGAACACAAGTTTGACGCAGCAATTGGAGGCGGTCGTCGGGATGAAGAAAAATCTCGTGCGAAAGAACGGTTCTTCTCCCATCGAAACGATTTCGGGCAATGGGACCCGAAAAACCAGCGGCCGGAGCTTTGGGATCTGTATAACGGCAGGAAACACGTCGGGGAACATTTCCGGGTTTTCCCCTTGAGCAACTGGACGGAACTTGACATTTGGCTGTATATTCTTAAGGAGCATATAGAGATCCCGTCGATTTACTTTTCTCATACACGGGACTGTATCAGGCGAGATGGCGTGATTTATGCGTACTCTGACTATCTCGATCTCGATGGCATGGAAAAGAAAAATGTAAAGAAGATGACCGTGCGGTTCCGCACCGTTGGTGACATGACCTGCACCGGAGCAATCGAGTCAACCGCAAAGACCGTCGAAGAGATCGTACAAGAGGTTTCGGTTTTTCGGATCTCTGAGCGGGGTGCCAGGGCTGATGACCGTCGATCTGAAAATGCACTTGAGGATCGAAAAAAGGAGGGGTATTTCTAACATGGAGCCGACAAGTTATCTGAACATGGAACTGCTTCGTTTCACCACCGCGGGCAGCGTCGATGACGGGAAAAGCACCCTTATCGGCCGTCTTCTCTATGATAGTAAAACCCTGTTTCAAGATCAGCTGGAAAACCTAGAGCGATTAAGCGTGCAGCGCGGTGAGGATCTCAACCTCGCGTTACTGACTGATGGGTTGCGCGCGGAACGGGAGCAAGGGATCACGATCGATGTCGCATACCGGTATTTTGTAACCCCAGTACGGAAATTTATCATCGCGGACACCCCGGGTCACGTCCAGTACACACGGAATATGGTCACGGGCGCATCAACCGCGAACCTTGCATTAATCCTGGTGGACGCGCGTAATGGCGTCACCGAACAGACCCATCGACATATCTTCATCGCCTCACTATTGCATATCTCGCATTTTGTCATCTGCATCAATAAAATGGATCTTGTTGACTTTAAGCAAGAGGTCTATGACACCATTAAAAATGAAATTGAGGATTTCATCTCGAAACTATCGGTCCCTGATATCATGTTCATTCCTATCAGCGCGTTACTCGGTGATAACGTGGTCCATGCGTCGACCGCGATGGACTGGTACCATGGTCCTACCCTCCTATATCATCTTGAGACTATCCATATCGGGAGCGATGAAAACCTTGTGGACTGCCGATTTCCGGTCCAATATGTGATCAGGCCGCGCTCTGATACGTTTCATGATTTCCGCGGGTATGCTGGAAGAATCGCTAGCGGCATCTTCAAACCAGGAGATCGCATCCAAGTGCTGCCGTCCGGGTTCTCTACGACTATCAAATCTATTGAGGCACCACAGGGGGAAGTTGATGAAGCGTTCCCACCGATGTCCGTAGTCATGCAACTCCAGGACGACTTGGATATCAGCCGCGGGGACATGCTCGTCCGTGCGCATAACGCCCCGTTCATCGGCCAGGACCTTGATCTTATGGTCTGCTGGATGAATGCAAAACCGTTGATCCCTGGAAAACGGTACATCATCCGTCATACCACGAGAGAAACCAAGGGCATCGTCAAGGAGATCCAGTATAAGATCGACATCAACACCCTGCATCGCATTCCAGGCGTCTCTCACTTAGAGTTAAACGAAATTGGTCGTATTTCCCTGCGAACCGCACAACCATTATTCTATGATAGCTATCGCCGAAATCGGGGAACCGGGAGTCTTATCATGATTGATGAAGGGACGAATGAGACGGTGGGTGCAGGGATGATTCGAGATCCCTCGCCGGAAATTCCAACGAAGAAAAAGAAGGGAAAAAGGATATGAAAGAGCAACAGGGTTTCACGGTCTGGTTCACTGGTCTTCCCTGTTGCGGGAAAACAACGGTCGCTGATCAGGTCGCAGTTGTGTTAAGAGAGAAAGGATACTGTGTTGAGCGACTTGACGGGGATATCGTCCGCCAGGGGCTTACGAACGACCTGGGGTTCACGAAAAAGGATCGAGATGAGAACATTCGAAGGGTCGCGTTCGTCGCAAAAATGCTTTCACGAAATAACGTTATTGTGCTTGCCACCTTCGTCTCCCCCTATCGAGAGGAGCGGAGGAATGCAAGAAAGGAGATTGGGCGATTCGTTGAGGTGTACGTCCGTTGTCCGATTGAGATTTGCATGAAGCGTGATGTCAAGGGCTTGTATCAGAAAGCACGAGAAGGAAGAATTAAACATTTCACGGGTGTTGACGATCCCTACGAAGAACCAGAGCACCCGGAACTCATCCTGGATACAGACAAGGAAACCGTGGAAGACAGTGTGAAAAAGGTTTTGAAAACCTTAGTTGAACTTCGATATATTACATGATGAGAAACATTGACTAGTATCAACCCATATCAAGCGTATATCCAAAAATGTAAGCAGGTTGAGTTCCAGCCTGTATTCATTTTAGGGGTTCATCGTTCAGGCAGAGCTCATGAGATTATTTTCACCAAGGATTCCAAGAGGACCTAGAACAATGATATATCCTATGTTCATGGATTTTCAATGATTCTTTGTATGTTCCCAAATCGATTTTTCTCCCTATATATGAACAGAAGGGGTTAAAAAAGATTCGATCATAAATCTACGAGTAAAACCCGTGAAAATCCAGGATATGTCGAATGATCGGAAACAGTCGAGGATATCGTTCGAAGAGTCGTTCTAACAACTGCAGAAACGACCAAGGTTTTAAGAGGTCTATAGGCATCTTTACCTTCAGCGTTCCCCACTCACTCTCTGCCCCATATACATCCTTTGCTTTGGCTTTGACGGTATAGGTCCCGCGTTTATACCAGGTATGAGAGACAACAATTTCTTCTGCTGAGTGGTACGGACCGATCCACCCGCTGTTCGTGGTATCGCCCCAATCAATAAAGTACAAGATGTTATCTCCGTCAGGGTCGGTTGTCACAACCGTATAGTTGTATAATCGTCCAACAGTGCCAGACGATGAGCCGCTAATAGTTGGCGCTCTCGGAGCTTGGTTTCCTCCGCTTCCCGTGGTGAACACCCAGGCGTCTGATTGGTTCGTATGCGTCCCGTCATCAGCAATAGCATACCAGTGGTACTGGGTCATGTTTTGTAACCCGCTCCATGTCACGGAAGCCCGCGTGGAACTTGGGACATTCACATCGATACCTATCAACGACTGCGTTGTCGCGTTATAGAACGAGACATTCATCGCGTCTCCGTCGGAATCATACACAAAAACCGATACCGTGGGGTTTAAGGGGATGCCGGTCGCGCCATCACTAGGGTTTGGACCAGAGGGTTGATAGGGGGGTTGATCCCATGGGGCCATAAGCGGATAGCGATCTTTATTGCCTCCACCAGGAATATTGTAGGGTGTATCACCGATGCCATCATGGTTTGCATCCACGCCATTATAATCATCCCAGTAGTTACCCCCGCTTGGATACCCATCATCCCAGGTGTTGCTACATTTGTCATAGGCGTTCTTGTCCTGGCTTGAAAAGAAATTGTTATGGAATATCGTATTAGAACTCGAAGATTGCTCTATGTCTATCCCCCGTGAATTGTCGCGAAATGTATTCCCAACTACTGTGTTTCCTGTGGATTCTAAAAGATAAATTCCTTGCAGCTGGTCGATAATCGTGTTTCCTGAAATCACTGTCGAGGTTGTCTGTATAGGATTGATGCCCTCAAATCCATTATGCGCAATCGTGTTGCCAGAAATAAGGCAGTGCGAGGCGTCCAAAAGACCAATGCCCTCCCAATTATCAATGATAATATTTCGCAAAATACTTTGATTTGACGACTGTACAATATAGACCCCAATCCCACCATTCTTGAGAGTGAACTGCGTAACAGTAACTCCATCGGTTTGAATCTTTATGATGTTCCCGCTTCCGTTTCCATCGATGATCGTCTGATCGCTTGTCTCGCCGATCAGGGTTACCTGTTTGTTAATAAAAACGTGCTCGAGGTAGATCCCCTGATATACAAAGATAATGTCACCGGAGGTTGCGTTATCCACGGCATCTTGGATTCTGCTGTAATTCCCTGGTCCATCTCCACCTACATAAAGAGTATTACCAGCAGAGCCTTGCAGCGGGAGAGAATCCAGCGATAGTTCCGATTGCGATGAAAGGGTGCCTTGTAGTAATGTAAGTCCAAGAAAAAGAATGATCATTTCAGTCGCTACCATTTTTCGACTCACGAGTATTTCCCCCGTTTCCAGATATTGTACTAGATATTCTTGGTATATTAATGTTTATACAATGAATTTGAGGAATAAAAGAAAAAAATAAAAGAGAAGGCGTAAGGAAATTTCTTTAAATCGTTCCCATCATGTATCGAATATAATACTGGTCGTTTGCAAAAACAATTGCTCCCGCTTCGAACGAATTGTCCGTCGTATTTACCCGATACAAGCCGATAAACATATTTGACTGGTTACTTCCAGTTGTATTAAGCCATCCGAAGAATAGATGACTCAAACAATAGCCACTGAAAGTCCCAGACGCACTTCCGTTATACAAGGCCCAAGTACCGATAAAACTCCCAAACATTTCTCCGGTGTAGGTTCCACTAAAAGTGCCGAGAGGAACATATCCCGTTTCGTTTTTCATTGCAAACACACCCGTGAAACTACCGTTTGTCAATGTTGGGCTGCTATGTCGTAGCCCGTGGTTCGAATGTCGTAATCCAAGTAGCGGTGACGCGGTCGTCATCGGCATTGCTGCTAATACCATACATATTCCTACAATTACTAATAATTTTTTCATTATCTCACAAACTCCCAAAATATGAAGGAAGCAAAGAGTTACCCATATTTAAATATTTACATGTTTTTTTGCTTTGTGTAACTGGGGATTAAAGATTTCGTCTCCTCATATTTAATCCCCGAACGTCGGTCACTGAGAAAATCATGAAAAAAACGGCTTTCTCTTGATGCCAAGAGTGCCATTATACAAGTAAAAGCAACCCATAGTAATTCTGAGGGCAGGTACTATCCCGAACGACCTCGATAGGAAATCCAGCGGTCCTTGCGGTACGATACACATCGATCCCGCAGGCTTCCATGGAAGGGCGTGCTTGATCAGCGTGTCTGCATCCCATTTGCAGATTACATTTCTCGCAAAGATTACAAGGACCTGAGCCCATCCCGAAAGCTTTGTAGTACCCTGAAAGAAACGCCTCGCGTTCAAGAGTACTAACAATAGTTTTTATATCAGTCCAATCCGATGGACAGTGAATTAAAATCGCGGTTTCGTACTCATCGAGCATACGCCGCGTTTCTTGAGGTGTCGGTGAATATGGCGGGCAGGTGAGATGACCGTGGTAACCATCGCAACCGTACTGACATTTCCGTCGCACCCATTCCGCGGTAAAGACCTGCTGCGGAGAAATAATTTTTGCCTCTTTTGCCCCTAACACACATGCTCTCCTCACAAAATGCCTTGGTGACGGAAGAGATGTTCCACTCATTAGGGTACACATGACGATTCGTCATTTAAATTAATCTATAAAAAAGGTAAAAATGCAGGGGAAGGGATTTGAACACAAGATTACCGGCATGATAATGATTGACGGATGATGAGATTAACAATTATGTATTACAAAAAATTAAAATATGTATTAGATTATATTAATAATCAATCAAAAGGAAATAAGATGAACAGAATATGGAAAATCTCAATTGTGCTTTTTCTTATCATGGTAGGTAGTGTTTTTGCACCTGCATATATTCCAGTTTTAGCGAGAGACACGCATCATTATCTTTTTGGATCGGCCCTAAACGGTGGGGATGGTCATCTCATCGAAAACCCTCGAGTCCCCTACGTTGGACAACCTACGGAATTCTATTGTACCTACGCCTGTCTTACTATGCTCATTCAATACCAGGGATTTAACGCAAGTCTCGGAGAAGTCCTCCATCATTCAGGCATTGGTTATTCACTTTTATACACCCGATATCTCGCCCCGGCTCGCATTCCAATCGGCGGCTTCGTTATTTGCCAAAGCTCACAAAATACCCAGTTCCTTGCAGCCCTTTACAATCTTTCATACAATTTTTTTGTTCCCTCAAATCGTCACTCTAATGAGGAGAACTGGACTCAATACTGGACTCAGGTGAAAAAAAATATCCTGAATGATACACCGGTGTTAACGAGCGTGGATCCATTTTCGTTGCCATACTTACGAGAAAAATACAATATTTCTGATAATACCAGTCATAATGGTCATGGAATCGTTCTTGTCGGTTTTAACGAAACGAACCGGACGATATGTTACAATGACCCTGCTGCTGCTTTATTTCACGACGATGTGAATGGGACTTATACGTACCTACCGATAGATAGCTTTAGATATGCAGTAGAAGATACTACTGGAACAAAATTTGTCGTCATAATCTTTACAAAATCCGTGCACTTCTACCCGCCATCACCAGTAGAACGATTTAAAACGGCACATAACCAAAATATTTTACGAATGAAAGGACGGGTTACCGTCTATCTGCCATATCTCGTTCCATTCCTTGGACGAAAAGCAGTTCATGCACTCAAACAGGATCTCCGCATGGGATTAACTCATCGGATGTTAACGGTTTTACTCTACGTTCAGTATAATGGCACTATATTACAAACAGAGTATTCTATAATAGCAATAGAAAAACACAACGTTTCTTCATATCTGTTTGAACAAGAAAACCTTTCATCAATTTGCAGACATGATGCAGTGTTGCTTCAACAAGAATCAGATTATTGGAAAAATCTTAGTTTACTCGTGTGGAAAATTAACGAAATCAGAAGAAATAATAGCTATTTGAGAACATTATTGCTATCTTTGCCGATAACATTAGAGATGAATACGATACTTAGCAAAATCATGAAGATAGAAAAGACCATCATCGCTGGTTCATAGTCTTTAGATACTAAGATAAAAATATCGTTTGTAAATAGATAGAAAGATTATGTGAAATTATTTTTTTGAGACTTATTGTTTATTATAATAAAATAGTGTAGGGGAAGAGACTCCAACTCGAAGTTAAACTCACTCTTGAAAAAATCTATTTTCTTCTGTTGCGTTTATAAAGGGAAATAGGGGACGAGATTTTAACACGAATGTACTGATAAAAATATACGTTATCTTCTAACGATGACAATGCTCTAATCAGAAACAGATCCTAATAATATACTACTCTGACATTTCTTTTCAACAAAAATTTTCTCATTGACCAGGAGGAAAAATAGTTAAAGAGAAAACTATTTTTGATATTGTAATTTGTCTGTCGGGTGTTCATATGAAAAAAATATTGACAATAGCGGTTTTGGTTTTTTTCGTTTCGACGAGTTTCTCCACAACGGTTATGGCTACCGGAATGGAGGAAAGAGCTGGTAATACAGGAGGTAGAATATTCATGGATAACACGAGTGTCACCCAGTTTGCTAGAGTTATAGAGGAAAAGTTGAAGGGGCGGCTTCCTCAGAATCCAGGGGTCTGCTGTATTAAAAAAACATATATGGTGCCAATGCGTGATGGGGTACGATTAGCCACTGATGTCTATTTGCCATTGATTCATCTTTTCCCGCATGGGTCCATACTCTTACAGACACCGTATGGAAAAGAAGATCTCACCATTCTAGGGGATCTTTTTGCGTTGTTAGGATGGCCAACGATTATCCAGGATATGCGGGGGCGAGGAGCATCCGAGGGAAATAATACGGTATTTCGAAGTGCTCACACTGATGGTCCTGATACTTTAGCTTGGATTTCTGATCAACGCTGGTCAAATGGAAAAGTAGCCACTGTTGGTCCTTCTGCCCTTGGGATTTGTCAATATTTTATGGCTGGTGCAGCCCCTCCAAATCTTGCTGGGCAAGGGATTATGGTTGCCTCACCGAATCTCTATAAACATGCGATTTATCAAGGAGGCGAGTTTCGAAAAGAACTCGTTGAAATCTGGTTAAAAAGCCAGGATGCACTCTCTGAGTTACCTGAGATTTTTGCGCATGAAAACTACACCTTGGATTTCTGGACAAATGTCACCCTTGATGATAAATGGCCGGCTGTGAATATCCCTGCGATTCATATGGGGGGATGGTATGATGCGTTTCAGCAAGGAATCATCGATGGTTACATCGGGTATCAGCATTATGGTGGGCTAGGCGCTCGAGGGAAATCGAAACTGGTGATGGGTCCTTGGACCCATGAAGGGTACATCACAACACAACAAGGGATATTGAGATACCCAGGAAACTCATTGTGCTGGTTTACTATTGATATGTTTATTGATTTAATTAAGCAATATACGATGAATGAAACAACTGCTTTTGATCGCTTACCGAATGTTTCCTACTATGTGATGGGTGATGTTGATAATATTAGTGCGCCAGGGAATGAATGGCGCTATGCTACTGACTGGCCAATACCTGCAACGAATATCTCTTGGTATTTCCATCACAATGGAGAACTGACTGTGCTTCCTCCTGGCAACGCTGACCCGCTTGTCTATACGTATGACCCGAATAACCCGGTCCCTACTCTCGGTGGGCAGACGCTTAATTTTCACCCAGGACCGCGTGATCAAACAGCTGTTGAAACTCGTCCTGATGTTCTCGTGTTTACCAGTTCGTTGTTGACACAGCCCTATGAAGCAACAGGTCCGATAACTGCGAGGTTATTTGTCTCCTCAGACTGTCCTGATACTGATTTTACTGTAAAACTCTCTGATGTCTATCCCGATGGAAGGTCCATGGTGATTACTGATGGTATTTTGCGAATGCGAAATCGAAACAGTACCGATCACTGGGAATTTATGGAACCTGGAATGATATATAATATAACGGTTAATCTGTGGAGTACATCCTACATTTGGAACACGGGTCATTGTATTCGTGTCGCGGTCTCATCATCGAATTACCCCCGGTTTCAAGCGAATCCAAATACCGCTGATCCAATGATGAAAAATATTACTTACCAAATTGCACATAATACACTCTATATAGATAGTACGCATCTATCCTCTATCATCCTTCCTAACATACCTCAGGGAATACCTAGTACTCCACCAGACAAACCTCGGAAACCACTTAGACTGCAGTGGTGCATGATGAATAGAACCTGCAGGTTTTTTAGCAGCGCTGTTGATCCTGATGGAGATCAGGTTTCATTAATGTTTGATTGGGGTGATGGGACATGGAGCGGATGGTTAGGACCCTTTAAATCAGGCAAGATAGTAACTGCTCATCATGTCTGGCATACGAGGGGCACATATACGATTAGAGTGAAAGCAAAGGATGTGAATGGGACGCAAAGTGAATGGTCTTCTCCACTAAATGTTCATATCTTAAGTAGGAATAGGATGTTCATTATGCCTGAATGGAACACTGGGACTGGGAATGACTCTTCACAGAACTCCGCGCCTATAAACTACTTCCTCCCGTAGCTCAGGATTCTGATCAACCCATCCTTACCTAAGATCAAGGGAATTATGTCCTAACTAAATTTTTTTAAGTTATACTTAGAATGCAGGGGAAGGGATTTGAACATTAAAGTATGAATCACTATCCCACGAAAGAGAAATTGATTTTAGAAAAATCTCCAGGCGGTGAGCTCATCATCTGCGCTGTTTCCTGCACCGTCAACTGCCTCTACGAAGATCGTATATCGCCCAAAGGCTGGCTTACTCCATACCCAGTTATATGGAGGTGCCGTGTCCGTACTCTTGAGAATACCATTCAGGAAAAACTTGACAGAGGAGACTCCTGAGTCATTATCCGAGGCATCCACCGTGACATTAATGGAACCGATGAGCAGGGTTATGGGAAACGGCAGCACTCTCCTGTTTCCAACGTACAGGGACTTAGCGAGTGGTTTGGTTATGGTAACATTTGGTGACGTGATATCTGATGGAAGTACAGTAACGCTGGCGGTATCGTTTGCCTCGGTGCCATTATGATCGACAACGGTGAAGGTGGCCTCATACACCCCTCCAGCAGCGTACACATGGAGCGGAGATTGTTCGCTTGCCGTCGTATTATCACCAAAATCCCAATGAAAGGTATAGGGAGGAATACCACCAGCGACGGTCCCTGTGAAGGCGATTGGGTCACCGATAAGTCCGTTATAGGGGCCTCCTGCATCAACCTCCAACGGAGGGACCCCATTACCCTCTATTTTTATAAGCCAGACATCATGCACTCCTGCACCAAAAGAAAGGGTATATCCCGCAACAATATATCCTGTATCAGTTGTCTGCTGAACAGTATAACCGACATCAGAGTACATTCCGCCATATGTCTTATCCCATAGTTCATTGCCCAATGAATCGGTCTTGATTAGCCACACATCCTCGCTCCCAGCACCGTAGGAAAGGGTATATCCTGCGATGATATATCCACCATCAATGGTCTGTTGAACAGAGTTTCCATAATCTCTGCCAGTCCCTCCAAATGTATGGTTCCATTCTTCATTTCCATATTCATCTGTCTTTATCAGCAGTGCGTCATCTAAACCTGCACCAAAGCTTGAGGTATATCCAGTGATAATGTATCCACCATCGATTGTCTGTTGAACCCAGTACCCGCGGTCTACGTCATTTCCACCAAATGTCGTGTTCCATTCCTGGTTGCCTAAGTCATCTGTTTTGATGAGCCAGACATTGCCGACATAGCCTGGACCATACGAGTACGTCCATCCTGTAATGATGTATCCACCATCTGATGTTTGTTGAACAGACCAAGCGCCATCCGAGCTGTACCCTCCAAGCGTCTTGCTCCATACTTGGTTCCCCAAGGAATTGGTCTTTATCAGCCAGACATCAACGCTCCCGGTGCCGAACGATGAGGTATACCCCGCGATGATATAGCCGCCATCGGTTGTCTGTTGAACTGACGTAGCACCATCATCATTTCCTCCACCAAAGGTTCTATTCCAGAGTTCATTGCCCAAGGAATCGGTCTTTATGAACCAGAGATCTTTCATGCCCGAACCAATGGATTTCGTCCATCCTGCAATGATATATCCGCTATCTGTTGTCTGTTGAACTGACTGGCCTTCATCATCATTTCCTCCACCAAAGGTTCTATTCCAGAGTTCATTGCCCAAGGAATCGGTCTTTATCAGCCAAATATTGTGACCAGCTGCACCATAGGAACGGGTGTATCCGGTGATGATATAGCCTCCGTCGGAGGTTTGTCGAGCAGCATAACCGACATCGATATTACTTCCTCCAAAGGTAGTGTTCCACTCTTCATCTTCAGATCTATCCATAGTGTTTTTCATAAGGATGTTCTTATCTGCGAGAGGATTTAAACAACCGCTTTGGGCAGCGTCAGTTGTGTCGTTGATGATGCCTGTATGAAATGCGGGAACCACTCCAGCTGTTAGCAGCAGTCCAGCAATGGCACAGATATAAAGTTGGATACGAGGTGACGTTACAGGCTTATTTTTTATTCTCTTTTGTTTTTTCGTTTGGATCAAAAATAGGTCTTTCTTCAGGTGGGATGCCCCCTTGCTCATTTTTCTTCCTCCAGTTGCTTCGCTACTAAAAATATATGGAGTACCACATATAAACTTGTCTGTTGTAACCCGAGGTGACAACATCTGTTTCAGGCAGGGGTGATTTTCGTAAAGAAGTTATGGTATGGTACATTCCCGTATCAGGATTCGAACATAGATCTATAGATTATTCACGTTCAAATCTCTTTTTTCAGGTTACATTTTTTCGTTTGTAATTAAAACGATATTTTTCCGGTGGAGAAAAGGTAAAAAGTGCAGGGGAAGGGATTTCAACCTCAAGTTCAAATCACTTAACCACTGAAGGAATTTAACTTTATTCGTCCAATATAACGGAAGCGGGAAGGGAGATTCGGACTCGTATTTGTTAACACATTTGTTGATTTTATATCCGTTGAATGGTTTTTTTCATTTTTTAAATTTTACTCGAATTATAAAGAAAAACTATTTTTACTACTTCAATCATTTATTCTTACGTGTTAATAATTAGCAATGAATATTGAAGGGGGAAAATGAATAAGAGAATATTGGCAATTGTACTGATTGTCATGCTAATAGATATTCCAGTATCTTTTGTCCCGGCTAATTCTATAAAAAATAGAATTTCCTACAAAATTGGATGGCCTGTCGTAATTGAGAATGATATAGTTTTAGGTCCTCCAACTTTGGCGGATTTGGATAATAACGGTACTGTAGAAATAATTCTTGGATCAAGTGGTGACTTTGCACCTGACTCCGGAAAAATTTATGTTTTAGAACATAATGGAATTCTAATGGAAAACTTTCCTATCAAATTAGGATATTTAGCAGGTGGAATTCCTTCTGTTGGGGATATTAACAACGACGGATTTCTTGAAATAATCGATGATGCAGTAATAAATGGTACAGCACACTCCAAAATTCATGCTTTATCCTATTTAGGTGACAGTATTACAGGATGGCCAATTCAAACCAACGGTTGGTACAGCAGGTCATCATTGTCTGATATTAATGGTGATAGGTATCTGGATATCTTAATCGGAGGAGCTGAAGCAGGTACAAATAACTTCTACTTGTATGCTTACAATCATAATGGTGATAATTTATCAGGTAATTGGCCATCTCTTGTTAGTTGCCCTGAGGGTATGCAGGCAATTGGAGACATAAATAATGATAGTAATTTAGAAATTGCTGTCGGAACGTCCTTTTATGGATTTAATGGCGGTATTTATGTTTTCGATCACAATGGAAATATAATGCCTGGTTGGCCTATTGAAACAGGTAAACGATTTCCGGCTCCAATTACATTAGCTGACTTAAATAACGATGGTAATCTTGAGATAATAGCAACAGATCAAGATGGTTTTTTATATGTATATTATCACAATGGAACAAAAGCATTTGATACTCAAACACGAGCATGTTTATATAAAGAAGTTGTGCCCGTTGATTTAGATGATGATGGAGATCTTGAATTAATAGTTCCTTGTGAAACTGCACCCGGATCATCTGAATATGAACTAATAGCGTTTCATCTCAACGGTGAAATAGTCGATGGATGGCCAGTAACTTTTGAAGGTACTCCTACCGGTGGTGGCTCTGCTAATGGTGAATCATCTGTCATTGTTGGGGACATCGATAACGACTGTCAAAGCGAGATTTTAATTAGTTCTCGGGTTTCTGATGGATTTTTAATTAACGCTTGGAATTGCAATAGTTCTATAGTTGATAATTTTCCCATACATATTACAACTGACGCAGTTGATAATGGGGGATTAGCATTAGGTGATCTTGATGGTGATGGTTCCGTAGAACTAGTTTTTATTGCCTATGAACAATCTCTTTCCCAGGGTATATACAGAACAGAAATTCACGTCTTTGATTTGAATGCCGCTTATCATCAAAACACTATGGCTTGGCCTCAGTTCCACCATGATGCTCAACATACTGGATTATATGTTAAAGCAAATTCCAACAGCCCACCGAATGCACCCTCTATAACTGGTCCAGCAAGTGGAAAAGCAGGACAACAGTGTTCCTACACATTCAACTCAACAGACCCTAACAGTGACGATGTGTATTACTATGTTGATTGGGGTGACACTACCAGTGGATGGGTAGGCCCTTTTGCATCAGGTGTCGATGCAACTGTCAATCATACATGGACTCAAACAGGTGTATACGCTATCATAGCGAAAGCAAAAGATATCTACGACGACGAAAGCAACTGGTCAGAACTATTCACCGTCTCTATCCTCCAACGAGCGCTTCTCATCGGATTAATTCATAATGTAAACATCTTAGGTGATTATATTGAGTTCGTACCAATCCTCGTACTTGCCATATGGTTATCACCATTCAATATCAATAATTATTCGTATGGACTAATGATGATTTCAAAGAATTACTCCGGATTTGTAGGGAAATTATTTATCATTGGAATGTTCGATGCTGCTGTTGTGACTAATAGATCAACATCCATATATGATTCATCTTAAACATCTGTTTCCACTCGATCCCAGGTTTGCAACGTGAAACTAATCGCTATTTAGTTCATTCCTCTTTTTCCTTTTTTTATATTATAGTTATTAGAATTAGGTAGAAATTAATCAATAATTTTGGGTTCAAATCTCTTTTTTCAGACCACAATGTATAGTTCGTCATAAAAACAATGTTTTTCTCCTGTAAAAAGGAAAAAGTGCAGGGGGAAGGGATTTGAACCCCGGTTTACCGGTATTATAAAGATTGATGGATAATAATTCTATCCTTATCATTCTACAATTTTATACGTTCTTTTTTCACTTCATCCCTGGGATATTATAGGGTTGTTTGGCGGGATGCCAATCGAAATTAAACCAGAGAATAGGAATCCATATGCCATTCTCAGAGATAGGGATTGCTATTAGTCCAACGATAGGTTCTGGAAGAAACCGTGGTCTATTCCAATAGTTGCTATTCCACTTATTATTTCCATTTTCAAAAAAAGCAGTCAGGTTAATAAAAATGAAATTATTGTAAGAGAATCGGTTAGATTTAGAGAACACCAAAAAAACTCCCATAAAGTTTTTTGTGAAATGATTCCAAGAGATATTATTATAAGATGCATTTTGGAGAAAAATTCCTAAATTATTATGTTCGATTATATTATCTCGAATTAGGTTATTATAAGAATATGTAAGGGCTATACCTGTATTGCATATACTTACGATGTTCCCTATGATGCTGTTATTGTCGCTAACGTCGTCTAAAGTAATCCCAACATCGCTGATTGAGCTGACGATGTTATTTGAAATGAGATTATGATTAGAATTATAAATACGGATTCCTTCTCCGGTTTCTTTTATAATGTTCTGTGAAATGTTGTTGAAGTTTGAATAGGCATTTATCTCTATTCCTGTACTATTCCAACCAGTTTCACTGTGTTGAACCGTAAATCTACTCATCTGTATCTGACTTGCAGAGATTCTTATGATCCCTCCCCGGTCATAACCATCAATAATCGTTGTATTCCTGTCTTCACCAACGAAATGTATGGATTTATCAATAACAATATACTCGTGATACGTCCCAATATAGACGAACACGGTGTCCCCATCACTTGCGTTATCGATCGCATCCTGAATCTTTGAGTAGTTCCCTGGACCAGAACCACCAACATACAACCAATGTCCTCTCGATGTGAGGAAGGATGGTTTCTCTATCTTTTGTGCAGTGGATGGAGCGACACTTATCACAATGAATAAGAAAATAATCCCAAGAGTAAATCCTTCCATGAGTAGAGATTTTGTTTGCATATGAACCTTCCCTACAATTTCATACGTAATCGTTTCATCTATATACCTTAAGTTATTGTTACTATTCTGAATCCTTTCGTTACACTACCGTATTCCAACATCGACAATTAACTGTTAAAATGATAAATAAAATACCATAAACGATGCCCAGAATGATTAACAAAAGTAAATCGAGGCCGAATCGTAGGATAATGCACCATGGAGGAAATTGATTAATGGATGGCATTGGAAATGCCTGGGATGTAGAAGGATCTTTTTCAGTACCGTTTGGTCCCAATTTATTGATCGGTAACTCCTTTGTATAACTCCTGATTTGTTTCAGTATAGATAAAACGGTAATAGAATCAATATTTTTATCGTATTCATCTTCATATGAATGTGAAATAATTAGGTTTAGGAATCTGCTAAATTCTTTATCATCCATGTTTCTTATTATATTAATGATTTTTTGAAGTATTATCGTTCTATTCTCTCTTGTTGGAAACTGAAGGCCGATAATGATCCCTTTACCAAGATAATCAGATGTTAGAACATCCTTGCAGTCTTGGTTGATGGCTCTCTTCGTTCTCACCGAAAACAACGGAGAATCCGACAGAGAAGTTGATTTGACAGATTGATACCCAACCACATTAGTTAATGAACCAAGAATGAGAAGAACTATGACAATGATACTTACTCCAATCAGAGGATATTTATTCATCTGTTTCCTGCCCCTATAGAAAAATAAAGACCCTTTGGTTATTTAAATCTTTGTTATTATAAATTAGTGCAGGGGAAGAGACTTCAACCCCAGGTTCAAATCTCACTTTTCCTCTGGAAAATTGATCCTATTGTTATGCGATTTAGCAGAAGCGGGGAGGGAGATTCGGACTCGTATTTGTTAACAAATTTAATGGTATAATATCTGTTGTAAACATGTTATCAATGTTAAAGGTTCCTGTCGAGATTACGTGCCAAGACTTCAGTGCTCCCCAGGTGGGGAGAAGTGAAAATCTGGTAGAAAATTCTTCATGGGGTTGCTTGCTAGAGGATAAATGCCCCTCTTGATTAAAATTCGGTCAAGCATTGACACGGTTTCCACTTCGTTAATGTTACCGTGTGATCATCTAGACAGCCAAAACTAATTCTGTCCATATTTTTTCACCTCTTATTTTTGTTTGAGTGGTTCTTAGATTGTCTAATATTTCCAAAAATCATTTATAGTGGATCTCATATGCCATGGCTTCTCAAAGAATTACAGTATTTGGACCTTAACCCCCTGGTTTTACAGAAGAAAAACACCATTCTACGACTAGTCTTTTTTCACTACGACACTGTTTTTTCCGTGGGGAACATAAACGGGTTCTTCGTCCGGTTCAAGATCTAGGACCCGTCGTATTTCTTCGGGCACTTCAAACGGTATTTCACCATTCGGTCCTAATACAAACTGGACACCACATTTCACTTTCCCTTCCATATTCTTCCAGACCTTATAGACTACGTCGTCGTCATTCATTTCTTCTTTTCCCCTCCATTGGAATGTTCATTCCATAATTTAAACACAATATCCTCGACGATATTTTCCAGTTCGTCAATAACCGTGGATTTTCCTTTTTTTACTAATTGATTTTCAATCTATTTCATCATCAAGAAGACATAAAGAAAGAATTAATTTTATACGGGGGAGGGATTCCTAAGCAATCATAACAGAATCTGTGTTTATTTGTTGGGCGATTTCTAAACAGATTGAAATCTATAATTTTAGACTCTTTTAATTCTGCCGTGATTACATCTTGGGCATCTAAATCCACTACCAAATCTCCGAGGTTTGTCAAAGTACATATCACAAGTCTCACAATACCATCCAGTCGTTCTAGACTCCGGTGGTTCAGGGTCCTGTATAACATCAAAGGTATTACAGATTGGACAAACAAAATATACCCCTCCACTAGAGCCTTCCTTTTTTGGACTTTGGAATATATGACCATATCTACAATGCCACGACATGATTCTTTCTCCCTATGGGAAAAAGCATCTTATCTTCATATAATAATCTTTACTTTTGGGAGGTCATCCTTAATTGAAACAAGTTCACAATAACGACATTAATAACCGTGGTGATCGAGACGTTCGTCCTCGGTTCGATGATTTGTATACTAGGATTAAAGATAGATTGAGAAACTTGATGAATAACAAAGAAATTATTCCAAATCAATAAGTAAAATATTTTGAAATGCAATAAAAAATATCGCTAGAATGACACAAATTCATAAACAATCTGCTGCAAATTCCCTTATATCAGGATTCCACCAAAAATCTCTCATGAATACTCCCATAATTATCCCTTCTGTCTTCCAAATATACACCCTTATTTATTCATCTCCACCTCTCGTACTGAACCCTATCATCTAACTCAATTATTTGCATTCTTTTCATCTCTATTACACTTTCAAGTAGAATTCTGGAAATCTCCAAGCCGGCCTCGGTATTTACAGATCCGATTTGCGTAGACAGAGGTAGGGGCAGCCCTCCTTCGTTCAGTCCTACTATACAGCACGCAGCTTTGGACTCCATCCCAACAGCATCAATCCTCTGATGCGGCTTTAGCATGCTCTTCCCGTTCACAATTTCCAACATCCATTTCTTACCACGAAGGGGTTTTACACTGCTATCCAGCAGAGCATGCTTGTGCAGCCTTACCATCTCATTCACTATCTTCTCGGTCTGCATTCCTCTTTCGCATGCAATCTCAGTAACAACAACCGACGCGTCTTTCAAATCATAAAACTCCTTATACATCCATTTTGGTGCCCCTGGGTCAACTGCCTTATCCCACTTTTTATAAAGCTTCTTTGCGCTTTTATATACCATCTTTATGAATTCCTCTTGGTTTTCCCTATATTGCCTAACCGCCTCAATTCTTCTAAATTCCGAATCCTGCGTTGCTAGTTCCACCCTCGGAATTACCTTCCCGATTACCTTGGACCAGTCCACGGTCATCTCCTCAAGCCAGTCCCTAGATGTCATTTGGTCAAAGGTGCTTTTCTTCAGCTTCCCCATCCACTCATCGCGCTTTTCCTCTATCCTACTGCGAATAGCCTCCACAAACTTACCGGGGTTTCCCTTGGCCCCTTTTACTGCCTCTAGCTCCCCGAATTTCAATTCCAGAACTCCAAGGTCTATCTCTCTCTTGGGGTCTTTTATGAAATGTTCCCTGAACGCCCCCATATGTACATTGTCCCCTTTCTGCCATTTTATATCACAGTTCCGCTTTAAAAACATATCCTACTTAGGGAAAGGATTGACATAGTTTTTTGTGGGAAATCTATCTCCCCATCGTAGGGAGATGTCAGCGCGTATTTGTTAACAAATTTGATTGTATTATAGAATATTTCGGGGGGCGGGAGGTGAGCCCATGCATCAACCGAAATCGTACCTGGTTAATTCTGTATTGTTATGCGCCGCAGTGATAAAAAGAAGGACATTCTAAAAACCTCAGTACGTATCATAATCTTGAAACATGGTTGAGAACCATTCGAAAACTCTTTCAAAGGGAATTTATTTAGATGTAATCAATGCTGGCTTTTAGCTTAATTTTTTTAGCAATTCTCCTACCTTCTCTTTCAGCTGTTGCTTCTCTTGTTCTCTTTTCAAGGTCGAAGTTTTCCTACGTAAATTATTATACTCCCATACATCCAATATTAGATAAACACAGGTTATATAGCTAATCATACCTAGAACTAGTTTTATTGTATTGGCAATCAAATGTGCGGGGTACGGTTGGGGCTGAATTGGTTGTGCAAGCACTAATCCATCAATCATACCGGAAACCCAATCAACAACTGGTTTCAATATAGTCAGACCTAGCGCAAGCGCTATGATAGAACACGCGAACCCCTGAAGCCTATAACTAAGGGTCGTTCGCAAACCTGCCTTACTCTTTTGCTCTATCTCAGAGAAAAGCTTATTTGTTTCGTCAATTGATTTTTTTGTTTCAGCATTTTCAACTTTGTTAGTCTTCAATTTGTGTATAATTCCCGCTTTTATAGACCTGAGCTGAGATAGGTAATTCTTCCTCAACTGTGATGCTGTGTGTGTATCGTAAAAGTTCTTGGTAAAAGCGATGACTTCCGAGACAGGAATGACTATGAAACAGATCCAAGAATAACTCATAGCAGCGGATAGCACGAGTGCAGTTGAATCGGCAACACTAGCAGCTATGTTTACCTTCTTATTTGGCTGGGTTCTTTCAGAATACTTGAACAGGTTCTCTATACAATCATCAAATTCTTTCTTCATTCTCATATCACCCCATATGTTTAACATTACTGAGTTCTTTTCATATTATGTAGGGTTTCACAGATTTGTCAAATTAAAAACCTATCCGAGATAAAGAATTAGAGAAACATCTATTCTCAAAACTAATCCTTTCGTCCACAAACCATCTTCTATTTTGTATTCCTCCTCTTATAAACAGAATAAGAGTTACTATCACCTTAATTCATTTAAATGTTTGGAAAAGATAAAAATACAAAATTTAGATATCTGAAATGGTTTAAATTCTTTAATAACATATTCTTAAACATCATGTTTTTTTGTGCGAATCAAATGAAAAAAAGAGAAGAAAGAAGAGAGGTTTTATCCAATTTTATTACTCTTTTTTCTCTCTTGATAAGCTCAATTCCTTATCCAATGAGACGGCACTCGCTAAAGTAAATGAAAGCACACACATTGCTTCTTTTGGCAGAATAACAGAATCTCTTGAGCAAATCACTGAATTGATGTCTTTAAATAATTTCGTTATTTTCGTTTTGTTCAGCTGTGGAATGATTTCCTCCAGATATTTCCTGTAATTTTCGTTAAAGATATTTTCATAAGCCTCATCAAGCCTATCCTCATCAATCTTATCTTCTCCATCTATTTCTTCTTTTCTCATCTTTTCACCTTTTTTATTGAGTTCATTCTTACTGCTAGAAACTATACGTCCCTGCTTTCTATTGCCCTGAGTTTTCAACACAGTGTCATAAGCTTGTGGAAATGTAAATCCTCATGATGTACTAATTTTCCAGCCAATTCCTGTTTCTACTGACGAAAGAGACGAATGTAATGCAGATGAAGAAGACATCCGCAGCACACCCAATTTTTCATCAGATAAATGACGGATCATGGTCCTCTCTCGTATCTCTATCGGGTGAAAACTCATTTTTGCGGAAACGTTCAATGTCCTCCAGCAGCTTTCGATCAATCTCCTTGCTATCGATTTTTCCCTCATCGTAATATCTCGTGACTTGTCTCATCCAATTAATGGTCTGTAACTGTAATTTTTTATTTTTAATGAGTTTGATAAAATCCCGCATCTCTGCATGTCTGTTTTTTTTATATTTTATATTGTTTTGAGCGAGTTTGAAATGTACGTCACGGCAAATGTTCCGGATATCATCTCCTGAGAACCAAGGTGTTTGCCTTGCTAATTCTTTGAATTTGAGATTTGTATGGCCGGGTGTTTCCCATGAATAATGCTTGAACAGCTCTTTTCTTGCATGCTCGTCTGGGGGTGGTACATAGAGGATAGCGGAGCCTAGACGCCCGGGACGGCGAAGTGCCTCGTCGACGGACCAGAGGCGGTTTGTTGCTCCTACGACAACGATGTTCGGTATGTCTTGGATCCCATCTAAGAGTTTGAGGAATGTCGCTATTAAATGCCGGTTCGATGAAGCATCGTTAGGCTCAGGTGTCATAGTCCTCGCATACCCTAACGCATCAACCTCGTCGATGAACAGGAGAATAGGGGTCCCGCTTTTCGCAGTTTCTTTGGCTTTAGCGAAAACTTCTGTCAGTCGCTTCTCACTTTCTCCGCACCACATACTTAACACATCCGATAGTACGACCTCAATGAGCGTTATCCCTGCCTTTGTAGCCAAGGACTTGATGAAGTGTGTTTTTCCACAGCCGGGCGGCCCAAAAATCAAAAAACCTTTACTTGTTTTCGCAATGGTAGCCTGATATAATGGATGATCGGCAAACTTTAATGGATATATAATTAATCGATCGACTGCTTCCTTGAGTTCTTTCAATCCGATTACAACAAATCGTTTAGTAGCGGCCTCTATTTTCGCTTCTAAAATAGTTTTATGCAGTAGTAAATGAATGTTGTCGGGTTGCTTTGTTAACCCGTTTTTCACGACTGTGAGCGCTTCATTGTACTGACCGTTTTTTATCAATTCATTGATCTCGTTCATTAAATCTGCGCTAGAGATTTTATCATCAGAGGAACTGCTAATCCGGGTCTTTGGCTTGGATTTTTCCTTTTCAAGTGCCTCTAAACGATTCTTTGCATCGTTATAACCTGGATTCAAGTCAATGGCTTTCAAATATGCTTTTTCTGCCTCGTCGTACTTTTTGCTGTATTCTTGGGCTAAACCCATGATGTAGTATGCTTCAGCATAGTCCGGTTTTAGTTCCAGTACTAATTGTATTTCCTGTAGCGCAGCGCTGTAGTTTTCTATACAAGCTAAGGATAAGCTTTTATTATAGTGGGGGTTAACCCATGTTGGATCTAGTTTTATCGCCCCATCGTAATAAAAAATGGCTTGTTCGAAGTCGCCAGCTTCATACAATTCATTTCCCAGTTTATAGAAGTCCTCTGCAGTTTTTTTCTGATTGCTCATTTTTACACTCCCCTGAATATTATTACATTTTTATTTTTCATATTTTTTTCTCTGTTTCCTAAATACCGCTCATAACCATATGTCATTTCTTTTTTCATCATTAATCCCTCTTTTAAAATAGCCTTGCCCCGCCCAAGTGAAGTGATGGGCTAAAGGAAGAATAGACTTTTTTTCCTAAATTATTATTTTTTTGAATTTCCTCAATTTTTGTTTCCAACAAAATTATCGCTTGTTCTAGGTTTCTTTGTCTAATCTGAGATTCTAGGAGTTTATCTATGATTATTTTAAGTTGACTATAAGTTATCAATATCCATTTTATGTCTTCTTCCTTCTGTATTATATCTTTAATTGTAAAAATTTTTTTTTGCCTCATTGTTCCACCTTCATACTAGCTTGTTTTTTGCCTATTTTCTTTTTTATTTTCATTTTTTTTATTCCCCCATATTTATTTTTTTTTGATTCTTTTTCAGATTTGTTTAGAATTTATTCATAATGATCTCTTGAAAAGTTAATATGAAAATTTGTCATTAAATCTGGAATTTGCTTCTCGGTTAATCTAAATTGATTGTTATCAATATTATTGGTTTCCGTTTTTTTTTCCTCATAGCTATCTAGGTATCGAACAGAATCAGCTAGACTTCTTAGGAACGAAGAGCCAAAATCTTGGTGAAAAATCATTTCAATAAAAACACCGCTTTTTTTCGCAGTATGAATGGCTGAATAATACCGTAAATTATCTGACACTATTCCTAATTTTTTGATTCTTTTAGATATTGACAGATTGATTTCATCGTTGAATAATTGATAAATATTATTACGTGAGATTATAATGCCATCACAGTCGAAAACCGATTTTTTGAACGCACATAAATCGTTTATTTCCATCTCTAGAGACGTTGTGCAAAATACCTTGATATCATCGTATATTGATGCCAGCTTTGCAAAAATAGATTTCCAATCAAGGATTTTTTTGTTCTGAAAAACATAGGGCATGTCTAATAAAAGGGATGCCCCGCTCCTGCCTTTTAAATTTAAATTCCTCCATTTCATTTTTTCGCCCCCATTTTGTTGCAAAATTGTTGCATTATTGCAGACAATAATGTTTCAAGAATATATAAACTTTTGTAACAACATTTAAATATACATAAAATATATCTATGAACTATGGAAGAAAAACGCCTAATAATCCCAGAAAACTTAATTCAAAATGATATTGACCCAATCGACATATTAATATTAAATAAACTTCACGACAAAACATATGGTTGGGATAAAATAAAATTAACTCCCGAAGAAACAAACGAATTTAAAGAATTAAAATCTCATGGATGGAAACGAGAGGGAGCAAGTATAACCACTCTACACGTTGACATTAACAGACTTTTACAGGAGCGTGGTGAAAATATTAAATTTACAAGATCGGATATTGAAAAAAGAATTGCCAAATTATATGAAAAAAAAATAATTAAAAGACTTCATGCATTGATAACAAATCCAGTACCATTATTTGATGATATATTTCATGTTTATCTCAAAATTCCAATATCAAGTGAATTACGTAAACTTGCTAATGAACCTTTAAATTGGTGGAAAGCCGTAGAAAAAATCTGGGAAATCGATAAAACACAACGAGATAAAAATGGGAAAATTTTTGATACAATTAGAATGCTTGGAATAATCGAAGGAACCGGTGAATACGATATCATACTCCTGATTTACACCAATGATATTAACCAATTTTCAGAGTTTTTAAAAATACTAACCGAAATGAATTACATTGAAAAATCAATGACTCAAAGAGTATGGAATGCAATTGAGATGCAATTTGATCCGATAAAAATTCCAGACTATTTTGAATATAAAGAATCCCTTAAACAACTTCAAGATGCTATTAAGAATAAAATATAAAATAATAAAATAAAGGTTATAGAATAATGAAAATTAACAATATAAAATTACTTAGATGCTCTAATTGCAAGGTAGACGAAGATTGTAAATTGATACTTGATAAAAATAATGCTGAAACTGCCAATGGATATATTTTTTCAGGGGAGTTATTTTGTAAAGAATGTCAAAATAAATATTTTATTACGAATGGGATACCAAATCTATTACTCCCCGAAGTTCGCGATTTGCTAGAAAAAAGGAGATTCTTACAGTTTCGAGAAACTTTAAATAAATTGAAAAAAACAAATGAAACTTTTAATGATTACGAGTCAGTCATGGACAATACTCATCTATTAGTAGAGGAAATCAAAGCAGCAGAAAATATGGCATCTGGATATCGAAGATATGTAGCAGATTTCTGTGGATCTGCTCCTTCCTCAGCGACAGGTTTTGAAAAATATGAAGATTTAATGCTTAGGAAAATTATCGACCAATATGTTAAAAATAACAAAAAATTAGTCTTTATCGAAGTAGGATCAGGACCTGGAAGATATCTATTACGATATGGTGCGAAAATATCAACGAATAAGGACTCATGCAAAAAATATAGAGATCACGCCGATTTGCAACGTTTTTATAAATATGATAAAGATTACGAAGAAAACCTTCAATTAATAATCGGAATAGATTTCTCAGAGTCAATGATAAAAAATGCACAGGAATGGCTTAAAGAAAACGATCTGCAAAATCTTGTATACAACGATCGGATCCTCCAAATAATCGCTGATATTCAAAACCTAAATCTATCTTTTAAGGATACTCCCTACGAGCACTCCTATAAAGTAGTAGCTTGTCTTTTTCAGACTATTGGAAATCAATTAAATCATCAACTTCGAGTAAATCTTGTAAAAAAAATGATGGAATTAGTAAAACCATACGGAACTATTTTGATATCAGCGTTCCATAAAGACGTGTTTAGTGAATTCATTCCGAAATACTATCAAAAAATCATACCTTCTATTGGAAAAATAACATTTATAGACAAAGAAAAGGGTACCTTGAAAACAAAAAAAGGAGTATTCAGCCATTGGTTTTCTCCTGAAGAAATAAAAAATATATTACGTGATGCAAATATCAATAAAAACAAAATCACAATAAAAACTGGAAATGATCTTCCACTATTTAGGAAGGATGTAGATTATGTTAGTTTAGGAGATCAAGAGGATATTAGAAAAAGAGCAATATTTGCAATAATCGATGTATAAATAAAACACAAGAAGATGGTATTTACTTAGCGTTTCTATGAAACGAAATGAATCCAGAGCAACCAAGAGCGATTATCCATTCGATCAACATCGTTGTGATATCGATGGTAATCTTTGAGGGCGGGAGTGTATCCCCGGGGTTACAGTTCCTTCCATAAAAAAGAAAGGAAAGTGCAGGGGAAGGGATTTGAACCCCCGAACCTCTTCAGGAACAGATCTTGAGTCTGTCGCCGTAGACCAAGCTTGGCTACCCCTGCACGAGCAACACAAGAACAGTTCATTCATAATAAATATTTAGGTTGAAACAACCGTGATAACAAAACAACAAATCATACGTACGGCACAAATCCCTTTTTTCCCGGAATGTTTTAAATGGTAGAAACGATTTCAGTACGGCAAAGAGGTGGTGGATGATGAGTCAGGGAAAATACATCGGGGTGCTATCCAGCGGTGGTGATGCTCCTGGGATGAATGCAGCGATACGCGCAGTCGTACGAACCGGGATCTATCATGGGAATATATTGTTCGGGATTAAACGCGGGTACCAAGGAATGATTGAAGGAGACATTGAACAACTCAACCGGTACTCCGTCAGCAACATCATCAAGGATGGTGGGACCGTCCTGCAGACCGCCCGAAGCAGCGAGTTTCTCACAAAAGAAGGACGAGAAAAAGCGTTCAAAAACTTAAAACGTTTTGGCATCGACAGCATTATCGTCATTGGAGGAGACGGTTCGTTCCGCGGGCTTCATCAACTCATACAAGAGTTCCCTATCCAAGGCATCGGGATACCAGGCACTATTGACAACGACTTATACGGGACTGATTTCACCGTCGGTTTCGACACCGCGGTCAACACCGCGCTTGAGGCAATCGATAAGATACGGGATACCGCTTCATCGCACTCGCGACTCTTCATTATTGAGGTCATGGGACGGACATCGGGATACATCGCTTTGTACACCGGCATTGGTGGCGGTGCCGAGGATATCCTTATCCCAGAGGCGCCCATGGATATACAGAAACTCATCGCAAAACTTGATGCGCAACACAAAGCAGGAAAGCAAAGCAGCATCATCGTCATCACTGAAGGCGAGGCAGCGGGGGGCGCACAGGAGATGAAATCAGCCATAGAAAAGGCCATCAACTGGGATATTAAAGTCAGTGTGCTTGGTCATGTCCAACGGGGAGGAGACCCGACTGCGTTTGACCGAGTGCTTGCCAGCAGGTTAGGATACGAAGCGGTCCTTGCGGTCATGAACAATGAAAACGATAAAATGGTTGGCATGGTTAATAAAACAGTGACACTCACACCACTCGAAGAGACCTGGACGAAGAAAAAAGACATGGATATGACCTATCTAAAAATGAATGAGGTACTCGCTGTACAACAGGAAAAAGCCCTCGAAGTAATCGCATAAATACCATACTCCACAGTTTTTGTACCATGAGGAAACACACACCAAGTTTCTAATTCCAGAGCCGCCGTGCCCACACGTTTGCTTCTGTTTTTGTAAATCCCTGATTCAACCTGAGTTTCGCACTTGAATAAATATAAAGTGACTTCAGTGGTTGTATTTTTTGGTCATAAAAATGCAAACAGCACTGAAGACACCACACAACATAAAGCCAAATAAGAA
>Ga0315280_10002149_pt1 | contig 32311 bp, 35 predicted proteins | sample YL17G06_40_MG_FD_203697 | JGI IMG/M metagenome (GOLD analysis project Ga0315280, IMG submission 203697) | Sediment microbial communities from Yellowstone Lake, YNP, Wyoming, USA - YL17G06_40 | ecosystem: Environmental > Aquatic > Freshwater > Lake > Sediment | place: USA: Wyoming | collected... | reverse complement strand
CAGCAAAATAACGGATCACCCACTCTTGGGTTTTTATGACTCTAATAATGAAAGCGTGATTGAACAGCACATCGAGTGGGCCAAAGAAGCCGGAATCGACTGCTTCATAGTTTCATGGTGGGGCATAGGCTCCTTTGAAGATAACGCTACATCACATATTAAGAACGTTTGCGAACAGAACAGCTTCAAATTCACAATTTACTACGAGAACACATCAAGTGTAAACCAAACAGTAAATGACATCGTTTACCTTTTGAACAATTACGCTAATAGTAGCGCTTGGTTTAGAGTAGACAACAGACCGGTATTCTATGTGTATGTAAGGGCGCGCAACAATTTAAATCCACAAGCATGGAAACTATATGGCAACTACTCGGATCATTGGGTTCCATCAGAGTACATCAGAAAGCCGCCAAGATGCGGAATTTTTCAAATACACCCATACCAAAATGGAATAGGATACATTGAAAGCGCAAATCCAATTTTCCTTCCTCCAAATGAAACGTACAAACTTAAAACAGCCATATCAGACATAAGAAATGATTGTCCTGACTATTCGGATGTTGGTTTTAGGATAAAGATAAAAAACGAAACTGGAGATTGGGAAACATTGAATGAATCCATAGTTAATTTTAATGATGGCTGGATTGACTTAAGTTTTGACGTATCAGATTATGCTGGACAAAATGTATCAATAAGGGTCGAGTCTTTCGATGGTGGTCTGAAAAATTGGTGTAGCGAGTGGGCTGCTGTCGATTACTTATACATCGAAAATTCTAAAGATAAAATCGTTAGCCCCGAGCCATTTTTCGACAACGGTTGGAAAAACGTGGTTGAAGAGTTAAGGAAAAAAGGTTTTAATCCCTATTTTATCATGGATTTTACAGGCTATCAAGACAAAGTTCAAGACTTTGCGGAGTATTTTCTAAATTTTACCGATGGCATGCATTATTATAGTCCCGTGGACATCTCCAAAAATCTCTCAACAGTCTTTCATGTATACAATCAAGCTTCTGACGCCGCACATTCAAGAAACAAGACTTTTGTGGCCACTGTGATGCCCGGATATAACGATACCAACAAACCAGAGTCTGTTGTGGATAGGCAGGATGGTATTTACTACACTTTGTTTTGGTCAATAGCGAAGGCATGTTTCCCAGACGGCTACGCGATTACCTCGTTTAACGAGTGGCATGAAGGAACAGAAATAGAACCGAGCAGAGAGTATGGGTGTCAGTATATTTACCTGACAAGACGTGAGACGATTCCGGAGTTTTCACCCATCATTATCCTACCGTTATTCATGATAGCAACATTGCTGGCAGTCATAGTCTACGGAAGAAAAGATCATAAATGGAGAATGAAAATAAAATGAGCTCTATTGAAAGGTTTAGACTTATCCTATACGCTTGTGCTATCGTTCTTGCGGTTGTTTGTTCTCCTTTCTTGTTCTTCTTTTATCCATATGGAATCTTTGGGATTGACCTGATTTTTGGACTTGCCATTCTTTTTTCATGCGCTTATCATTGGAGACAGCAATCGAAAAAGGGGAAAATCCTAACTAATGTTGGAAGAATATTCTTCTGGAGTTTAGTTGCAATGAGGGCTCTCATAGCCATACTCTTCATTCTTGCATTAATGGGTATGCCGCCGGGGGCCTAAAACCGGTTATAAACAGTGCTCTGAGTGCCTCCCGAAAATCGGCATTTACATTTGATGACTTTAGATTTTGTGGCGGCTTAAATGAGAAGAAAACTGGCTTGAGAGTTACAAGTTGCAGGCTTGCTTGCCACAATAGGTAAAGTTTAGTCTGCAACAGAAAACCACACACCTTGATTAAAAGCCTAAATTTCCGCACTCTTTACAATCTTTATAAGCTCTTTTGGCTGAGCGATGACTTCGCCACATTTCTCACATTTAGAAACCTGCAAAGGCAAATACATGGGAATGAAAACTTTAACCTTAGGCTCTGGAGAATCTTGCTCAACGAAAACCTTGTTTACTGGAACTCTATTCCAATGACCACAAGTTTGACAGTGCATTCTCAAAATTCTCTTCATAAAACCACTTCCCCCGCAAAATGGACATAAGTCGATAATTTTTATGAGGTTTTATGCGAATATCTTTAGTCTTAGGTTTTTGAGTTCTGTGTAGTCTTTTTTGGCTTTTTCGATTTCCTTCGGTGTTAGTAATACGAGTTTTCCAGCGAAGGGATAAACTTGTGCAGCTTCTTTAATCTCGTCATGGTATTCTTGGTCCGCGACTACAGCCATTTTGAGAGACCACTGATGTACTAAGTTGAGTCTGTATATCAGATCTGGTATGCTTCCGTGTACCTGTACTTCAAACGGTACATAAGTTAGATTGAAGATTTTCCAGGCAATATCCAGTGTTTTGCCTTTAGCTTTGAAGGGCTGATCTGGCGGTCTAATATCGTTCACGCTCGGTTTTCTTATGGGTTCAAAACCAAAGATTTCACCAATTGTTATGAGTGTATCCAACAATAAATCATGAGGAGACGTTATTTCTTCTTTAACTTCCGTTTTGACTTCTTTATGCCACTTCGTTTCTTTAATTTTGACTTTCTCTATCTTGATAAGATATTCAGGTTTTTTCAAATAATCTCTTATGAGCTGGTAGTCGTGTTCTGTTAGTTTTCTACATGTTTTTCCTTGCAGATAGAGATACCATTTTTCTTTTTGTGGAAATAAGTCAAATTTTGCTATTTTATCAGATAGCAAAGCCTTTTTGAAGTCGAGATAGAAGCCTTCGGGCGGCATTTCCATGGGTTTTATGGTGTAAACCATTATCTCTTTCCAATGTGGGTCATTCGCCAAATATGTCATGTCCGAAACCACATCAAAAATTCCAACAACAACATTGTTTTTAGTAGCGTAGTAAACAATTCTCTCGCCTTTCTTGATTTCAGCGAACTGCCTAAGCAATGGTTCGCGTACTCCAAGCCGTTTAACTCGACAACCAATCATGTCGCTATGCTGTCCATACGCTTTCAAATCGTGAACAATAAACCAGTAATTCATCTGATTCTTCTCCGTAAGATTACCAATATATTGTATCCTTTTAGACGTAATTATGATTTGTGCTACTTCCATCAAAACATTGCAGCTTTCGAAATCTATTAACCACTTCAAGAACAGAAGAAAATAAAGCGCGCGCTCTTATTTCTAAATTCAAGTTCTTTTGTTTTCATTCTTTTCATAAACTTCTAATGCGATTGAATGATATTTCTTAATATTGTTGTACAGTTTCTTTCTATCCTCTTCAATGGGATTTCTATTAAGCCAGTCCTTCACATTGCGAACAATTATTTCTCCTAACGCAATTATGTCTGATGGTTCCATGGTTCAGAAATTGCGAGAACAACTTTTAAGATTTGCTATTTCCCGTTAGGTCTTACTTGTGATTGCACCTGACCGAAGTCCTAAGCTGGGTTCTTCTATGGTTTTTCGTCTTTTTAGGGTGAAATGTGGTTTGCTATTCTCCTGAAATATAATTGACATCTGTGGGTAAGCTTTTCGAAAAGTCTTAAATACTTACAAATTCATACTTGTATGCATGAGTAAGAATAAACCGGATCTGAAAACTAGACAAACAGTAACGGTGGATGAGGATATTCTAAATAAAGCGAAGAAGATATGCGAGGATAAGCACATACCTCTTTCAGGAGTTATTGAGAATTTCCTAGATTTCTTCTCAAATCCTTGGATTTATTGTTTCAAGTGTGGCAAGAAGTTCAAAGTTGAAGAAGCGGAGTTATGTCCTAAATGTGGTTGGATGATTTGTCCCAACTGCAAAATCTGCAGATGCGGTCTTGACGAAAGTACCGCAATAGCCATTTTCCACATGAGAAAAGTCTATGAAGATCTACTTGCTGGGAGAGTGAAATAGATGAAAGAGAAAGACAACCCAGCATTGAAGGCATCGCGAGTAGGTGTATTTGCTGGACTTTATGCTGTGACCAGTCTCGTTCCAGTTTCTGTGTTTATAGGTGCATCATCAATGTTATCGCTTAATCTAATCATTACTCCATGTATCGCCATTCTTCTTACTCCAATAGAAGCAGCTGCTGCAGCACTGATTGGCGGTTTGCTTGCCTTGTGGATTGCTCCTTGGCAAGCTATGTTTGGTCCAACTACAGTTTTGCTTCCGTTCATGGGAGCATTTTTGGGAAGCCTTGTGTTTCATAAACGGAAAATAGGAGCTCCATTGGCAACGAGTTTTCTAATAGCTGTTGTTATGTTTTATCTAGCCTCACGCTCTGAATTTCCATACTGGATAACACCTCATATAGTCGCAATCATTTTGGCAGGAGTTTCGATGTTTTCAATACCTTTGAAAATTCGAATACCTCTAAGTGCTTTCGTTGCAACTATGTGCGAGCAGGCAGCTATGTTGATTCAAGCAGTTTATGTTTTACAGTTACCATACGTTGTTTTCATGACGGCCTTTCCATTTATGTTGTACGAACGATTTATTGGGGCGATTGGTGGGACATTAATTGCGTATTCGCTGTTTCATGTAATGCGGGAATACTTCGATTTAGAAAGAAAAAAGGTGAACACCTCTACGAAGGATCAATTGCAGCTTTAAACGTTTTTGATTTTGCAATGTAAAAGATCAACCAGGGAAGCAGCACGGTCCAATAGTAAGCATAAACTATGTCACAAAATGAAGTGTGTTAATTGACAGTTATATTAACAAAGCTTTTATGTCATTCTTGTCAAGTAAACCTGAAGAATATGTCAACTTTTAATGGATTTTCTGAGGAAATTTTTGAATGTTGTGAAGCTTCCGAGAAAATACGAAAACCAATCAATGCTTTGAAGCAGTTACAATTTGAAATTGAACCTGAACTGAGAAAGATTGATCCCAATTTGAGCGGTCATGTCTCGAAGACAAAAGTTGCCGGAACCAACGATTATAACGATTGGGCTTGGCTGTATTTTAATACTATTGGCCCTGGAGCATACAGACATTCTCAACTGACAGTAAATGTGAGTCCAGATCGTTTGTACGTTGGAGTGAATCTTCGAATACTTTCTGAGTATCTTGCATTTCGAAATGAAATTGAAAAAGAAGAAAACAGACTGTTATTCGAGCAGATAATTGACACTTTGAGCGGCAGAGAATGGATCATTTCAAAGCAAGGAGACTGGTGGGAGAGACAGACTCCAAGAAGCTATTCTTCTGAAGAGCTTCGTGGCATATTATTGGATCCTGAATTATACTGGATCAATGCTTGTTTCGAAAAGAATGAACCGATACTAAGAGATAGAAGAATACTTGATGAAATCATACAAATTTTCAAAGAGCTTTATAACATCTATGCACTTTCCTCGGGTAACAGGACAATTCCACAACCCAAGCCCAAATACAAAGTCTTTAAACATGAAATAATCGTTGATTCTGAAGAATATCTTCCCAAATCAGACAGTCAGATCATGTTGGAAGCAAAAAAATTCCTATCATCGTTGAAATCAACAAAGAAATTGGGTAAATTTCATTTGTCAGGAAGAAAGGATCAATACTCTATCAAGAGGATTGCCCTAGAGTTCGATTTGAAACCATACCAAATACAGTATGAAGGAAAAACCATGATTATCTACTCAGACAAAAGCATTAAACCGTATCATGATAGAATTCTAAAGAATTACTCCCACTTCTGCCTGCAACTAGACAATATAAGCAGATTGTTGGATCTGCCTGAGGGTTTTCTCAAAATCATGTTTGTAGACTTAAAGTCTGATGCTAGATGCTATAGACGAAAAGGGTCAAACTCTGTTTTCCTAAATCTAGCAAGATTTGAAAAAAACAAAAACTGGTTTTTCTGGCTATTTGCCGTCGCTAGAGAAATTACTTACCTAAAAATACCCCGACTTAGTTATCGCTTCATAAACAAGCTCAGAGATATCTTGACAGTTGCCCAGATCAGTTATCAACATGAACTAATGAAATAAATCAATATGATTAACTGCAAGCAAATGAAAATAAGGTAATCCATTATTCGGTTATATTCATCACTATAACTTTCATTAGAATATTTGATACGGTTCTTTTGATAATAGGGCAAATAGTAACGAAATGGATCACTGGAGTTGCGGACTCTCCGATAATAAGTCTGACCAAGAAAATCGGATACAAATAAGTCTCGATCTCTAAAACTTCAAGAAGGCAGTGACTCGGATTTTAGGAAAAGATAATTTGGGAGTTAGAGCAATACTAAAACAGCAAATAGTAATCTAGGGTTCTCTAAGGAAGGTGTGAGCAATTAGAAGAAGAATTAGTTTAAAAGAACTTCCAAACAATTCAATAATATATTTAGAGAGAGAGTTTAGGCAGCAAGTAATTATGAAAGCAATGGAAAAAGCTGGAAGTTTACATCAATTGGGAAGGATATTAGGATACACAGGAAATGCTCCGAACTGGAATGTTAAAAATATATTATATGGCCGGCAAGGAATTCCGCTACATCGGCTCAAACGTTTATGCGATTTCTTAGGTATGTCACCTGACGATTTGAAAGATAAGATCGATGGAATTAAAGAGACAAAATTTAGAAAATTGCTAACTTTTTAGCATTAGAAAATATCGCGCGTTATTCCAACGCATTTCCGCCTTTTTATCATGTAGATTGCTATATGAGAGAAGATCTTCTCAAGTAGAAATGTTATCTAAGACTTTTCGTCCTATTTCAGAAATTGTATATACTCGCCCTCTTTTTTCTTCAGGATTTATACAACTTACTAAACCTTTTGACTTGAGTTCTGATAGGGCTCTACTGACGTGATTAACGTTAATGTTGAGTCTCTTTGCAATGTCGGTTGGAATTCGTGGAGATTCGCTTAGCTCTAGAAGTACTCTCTTTCTATTTGGACTACGGACCACGAACCCATATAGCTTAAGTATCTCCTTATTCTGAGGCATTAGCTACCAAATAATGTTTAAGTAAGTACCAGTTAACTTTATTTCTACCATTTACCTACCATTTTAATATGAGTTATCAACAGAAAGAACCCATCTCATTCGAACGGCGGCAATATTCGGGATGTTTAGCGTGTTCGGGAGAACTTAAAACAGTATTTCATAAGATTCGCACACCTATCCTTTGGATAAGTTACGAATTTTATAGTCCTAAAGGACTTTGGAGGCATGTTAAAAACATCGAGGGAATGTTAGTTAATGTTCATAATATAGAGGATAGAAAGGGACTGCTTCGGAGACTTTTTAGGCATCAAGATCTTCGGGCCATCATGGAATTTCAGGGGCACCTTATGCTAGATTGTGGTGGGATAAAATTCGCCAGAGGCAACAAAGATTTGCTTATCGATAGGACATTGCGGTTAGTGAAGAAAGTTAATCCGGACATAATGATAAGTCCTGATTATCCAATCTCTCCATATAATGATCCCGAAGAAAACGAAATACGTATCGCGAAAACCGTTCAAAATCTAGTCAAAACGTTACGTTTTATGAGGGATATTCCGGTGCCTGTATTGCCTGTTATTCACGGATATGACTTCTCTCAAATCGATCGCATGCTCAAAAGAATACTCAAGATAACTGGCGAAGTTTATTTAGTCGGACTTGGAAGTCTTGTTCCACTCCTAGTTCCCTTCACACTTGATAAGGCCCGAAAAGTAGTCGATCTAATCTTATACGTTAGGAAAAAATTACCGAGTGCCTTTCTTCACGTTTTCGGCATGAGTTCTATTCTAACTATGCATCTAGCCTTTTTAGCAGGCGCAGATTCTGTTGATTCTCAAAGTTGGATTAGAAGTGCTGGATACGGAAAACTTCAGGTCCCAGGGTGTGGTCAGTTATTTGTTAAGAAGAATAAAAAATACAAATACAAACAATGGTCCAAAGAGATTCCAACCGACTTCAAGTGCAATTGTCCAATATGTTTAGAAAAAGGAGAGAAAAGTTTGGTTGATTCAAAGCGATTTAGAGCGATTCACAACGCTTATGTACTGTGTTCAGAAGCAAATTTGGTCACGAGAATGGTTGAACAAGGGGAGTACGTTGATTTCGTAAAACAACGACTAAAAAATACGAGGTTATTCAACTTATTTAAACATATTCAGAGCAACGATCGAATGTGATTTCTACACATCCTCTCTTTGGACTGTAAATTCATTCAAGAAGTTATATAAGTTGTAGAACATTTCATTTGCTAGTGTCCATACAAGCTTTGCTATTCTACTGCTACAATTTATTTCGAGTCGAAAGTGACTTTTTTTACCAATTCTATCAACTCTCAATCTGTAGAATCTCATTTCAGTAACTATAGGATACGATTGTGTGGCTTGCTTTATGAAGAAGTTTTTGACTTCTTGAGACTCGCATTGAGTTACCTTTTCTTCACCCTTCGTTTCAAGATCGACTGGCCTGTGAAACTTGTCCTCCAAAGGAACGTTTAACTCGGTGTGGGTTTCGTTATGCAAGTTTTCACCTATCAACATGTCATAATGAGGATCAACTGTTGACATGTCAAAGGTCTTCTTTAGCATGTTGAAGACTATTTCTAGGAGTTCTCTTCCAGAAGCTATGAACTCCATTTGTTTCTCTTTTGTTCCTTCTGCTTGCATTGCGCCAACCCAGAGTAAATTTTCATAATCAATGGGCAGATAAGGTTCTATAACAAAGGGGTAACGTCTATTCATCCATACACTTAGCTTGCCATTTGATAAAATGGCATTTTTATAGCCTGTATTTTCGCAAATCCTTTTTAAATCAAGAGTTACGACGGGTTTTCTGAAACTATTAATAGGACTTCTCAACCAAGTCGGTTGAAAGCTTGTTTTAATATAGTGAGTCATTTTAAAAGTTAGAACTTCCGCTAGACTTACGGCAAGTTCGTATAGCGCAGGGTTATAATGTGCAGATACTGTAGGAACTTTGCCTTGCTTTCCCCTTTTGCCGCTATGTACCAGAACTATCTTTTCAATTGGTACTACATTGCTGAGTAGGACCGCGTGACGTTGAAGTTCATCAGCCTTGTCCTTCTCGCTCATATCATTGAAGCGACTCAATGGATACTGAACTACTAGGAAAAAGTCACTTGGGGGATAATGAAAGATGTCTTCAAAAGTTTTCATTGTCCGCAAGAGCATCGCATGCCTGTCTCCAAAGAAAGCTGGATCTCTCGCTGGAGACATTCCCGCGTCTCCTATAAACCAGGAAGAGAACGTTATTGCCAAAGGTGTAATTTCTATAAAACGCGGCACAATAATTGATTGAATATCTTTAGGAACAAGTTTCTTCCTTATGTCTTTTGGCAATATTAGAAGAAAATTTGTTTTGTTGTTTACTAGCTTAATTTTTGTGTCACCATTCTCTAACCGAGAATTGTTGTAGACTTTCCAAAGCTTTTCCTCAACAACTATACCTGATCTTTCGCCAACTAGTCGGTAATTCTCACTCTTTAAAAACTCCCATAGATCAATGGTACCAAAACAAAAATAGTCGAGTGATTTAGTTTCAGAGGTCATGAATAACTATTTAACGAGGGAGGTTTTTGTGGAAATCTACCACTTAACTACCAAAGCATTTATTTATGAAGTACATTAAATAAGATGATATCATGAAATATTTTATTCCAGAATGGGACGATCGAGTAGATCCAAAATATGATTTTATAACGGATACTCACTCAAAAATGCATGAAATAGATCCCATGAAGAATGATGTTTATATGTGGGATATTTTTGGCTTAGAAAGAGTTCCATTTGATGGGGTTCTCATTTCAAAAATGAAAATTATGCAAAACAAGAAGAAATATCAGCTAATAATGGATAAAGGAGTTCATCAGTTCCTGAGATTGCCGGAGAGTTTTGAAATAATGGGCGACTGCGGCGCCTGGGGATATATAAAAGACGGTGAACCACCTTTTAAGACCAATGAAATTGTAGACTACTACGCAACCTGCGGATTTAACTACGGAGTTTCTATAGATCATCTTATTGTTCCAATGGTTTTTAGGAACAACCCCGAAGAAAAACAGAAAAGGTGGAAAATAACAATAGAAAATGCCCGAGAATTTTTGGATATTTGGACGTCGAAAGATAAATACATCCAGAGTTTTAGACCAATTGGTGTCGCTCAAGGTTGGGACATCGAAAGTTACAGAAGAGCGGTTGTCGAACTTCTTAACATGGGTTATGATTATATCGGTTTAGGTGGTTTGGCTAAAGCTCAAACAGGTAAGCTAGAAAGCAAAAGTGAAAGCAAACTACTTCTACCTGTCTTGCAAGGGGTTTGGTTGGATCTTAAAAAATACATGGATAAGACTAAGAAAAAAATTGACCTACACGTTTTTGGTGTAGCTAGACCAAATCATTTCCAGACAATGTCATCTCTAGGAGTAACGAGTTTCGATTCCGCTTCACCTCTGAGAAGAGCATGGATAGGCGCAACAGGCAATTATTTCTCAATCGAGGGGAAATCATATTCAGCTATCAGAATACCACAAACAGACAGGAGTCCGAAGGCTAAGGAGATAATTAGAGGAGGTAAAGCTACCTTAGAACAAATTCAAGCATTGGAAAGGCAGTGCTTGAAACTAATGAGAAACTACGATAAAGAGTTGGTTGATATGGATACTGTTTTGAAGTCCGTTCTTGAATACGACAGATTCATTGGAGAAGGGCGTGAACAATTCGAAGAATATTTCAGACAGACTCTAAAGGACAAACCTTGGAAAATGTGTCCATGCGTGATTTGCAAAAACATAGGAATTGAAGTAATAGTTTTCCGTGGAAACAATAGGAACCGTCGCCGGGGTTTCCATAACACGTACGTATTCTACAATGTCCTCAAAAATCCTCAACTTTGGTCCAAGTTTATCAAGAAAAGAGAAAATGAAAAACGAATAGAGTTGTTAGACTTTAAGAAAGACCAAAAAGTCCTCGTAATAACTGGATGCACTAAAGAAAAACTTGGTTGTAATTCTTCTGTTAAGGCACCAGCTAAACAGATGTATCAAGGTAGATTATTCAAAACCGTTAGAAAATACTGTGAAACCATGGGATTTGATTATGTCGTAATTTCAGCTAAATACGGACTAATCCGCCCAGAAGAAACCATTGAAGGATATGAAAAGGTCTTACGGACAAAAGGAGATGTTGAGAGAATCAGACCCGTAGTCGAAGAGAGATTACCTCCATTGTTAAAAAATTACGACAAAATCGTTGTCATCGCTGGAAAGCAATATCGTGAAGTTCTAAAGAATCTCTGGGATGAAACGTTCGTAGCGGTCAAAAGCAGAGGATACGGAGACCTATGCAGCATAGTTAAAAGAGCTATTCCAAAGGAAAGAACACTTCTTGACTTCAAATAAGTTACAGAATATGTCTTTGACCAAGTTAGGATTTCCTAAACTAGTTTCGCTAGAATACCTATAATCTCGTCTATTTCGTTTATCTCATAATTAGGTTTCTCATTTTCGTTTTTAGGTATCTCATGCCCCTTGTATCCGCCAGGTTTGTACACTGTTACAGCGTCGATTTGGTTACCAAACAGTATGTCTCGATCCAAAAGATCCCCTATGACTATTGTTTTTGGAATTTCTCTATCCTCTGGATGATTTTCTCTCCATATTTTTATCCCTATCTTTTTTGCTTCTTTAAATTGTTCAACACTTTTTCTACCATTCAAAATATGGTCGAAATACCTCTCCATTGAATAATACTGAATGATTTTCCTTACCCGGTCCTTGTCGCCTTCAGACGATAAAATTATGACACAAGCGTGTTTCTTCAGAATTTCCAGCGTCTCTTCTGCGCCCTTGAACAACGGAGGAACCTTCCTTAAATCTTCTTTGAACTTGTTCCCGCATTTCATGGTGAAATCCATTCCTTCTACATCAAGTTTCTTCTCAAATGTTTCGAATGCTTTTTGAATAGCTTCATGTTTTTCTGATCCTTTATAGTATAAGTATAACGATAAAGCTAAGACAGAGAAGTCGTATTCGTGTTTGTTATAATGTTTAATCAATATGTCATCAAAATCTCTGAGCCTGAAGAACTCCGTTTCAGGATTGATTTTTGGAATTTCTTTTCTTAGACAGTTAAGCATGTTAAGTTGAGCATTCTTGAAAACGGCATTCGTATCCCATAAGGTATTGTCTCCATCTATAATCAAAATCGAAGCAATTCCATGTTTTACGTCTCGAAGTCCAAGTTTCTTATCTGATAGTATATGCATAACAACCAACCAGTATTAAAAGCGCAAACATAATCATTGCCACGTAAAAGAAACGTTTCCCCCACTTGATATATCTAACCTTTTTTGCAACTTTTATGGAGACTAGCTGGGACTCAAATACGTGATCGTTACAGGCTTTAGTTAGTATTCTATTGATATCTCCCCCAAAATAGTTGACCCATTTATCTCTGTCTTCCTCAGCAATCTTCTCAAAAAAGAATAGAGACTTAGGTTCATAGGTGGTTACACCCTCTTTCTCTTGCGACTTTGCAGAGGTTTGCCACACTTTAGGAAGTTCGAAACTAGGTCCAAAAGCTTCTAATATAAACAAAGTGCCTAGAACAACAAAAACTATGTAACTTGCGAAGAAAGCTGGGATTAGATCTATATGTTGAGAATAAAATAGAGACATTTCGAATCTGAGACCATTGTTTAAGAATGTTGAAAACAATGTTGCAGCGGCGACTGTCAAAAAGGCCATAGAGGCTAATATTCTTCCTGCTTTCTCATCTTCATGTTTTGTCATTTCAAGAGGACGCTCAAGTACTTCGTGAGTAATCTCGTATCTCTTCCAAAGTTCATTTGTTTTTTTGATGCTCATAGACTTATACTAAAACTAGCATTGTTATTTAGCACTTTTTATAGTTGACCCAAGATCTCTAACCGCCCAATATAGAATTCTCTATACCTTTTTTCTCAACTCCAGATAGAATTGTTGAACATTGTGATGTGCTCTGCTTCCATTTCTCCAACCTTCCCTAAAGATAATAACATCAACTCCTACTTCTCTGCAAATTGGACAGTTACACTTCTCCCAAGGTCTGTCCTTCAAAGTTCTAGTGTATCTTTTTCGCAGAATTTCGATTATCTTGTCGATTCTCGCAGGTGCGACTCCATCAACTTCAAGGATTCTTCTTTCATAATCCAAAAGCCTCTTTAGAGCAAATTCGAGCGAGACTTCTCCCCTTGCAAACTTGTACATGGTTTCTAAAGTTTCTTTTTCCAGTCTCTCAAGACCTCTCCTAACCTTTTTCATCCTTGTCAATCGAATTCTAATAGCTGTATATGATCTCCAAGGATTCGCAAAATGATAATTGTGCTCACCACTCTCCCAAGCTTGTCTTAAAGGCGCTGCGGTATCAAATGAGACAACTCTCATTTTCATTAAAAACGGAATTAAGCGCAATCTAGCAAAACCAAACAAGTGAAGTCTTATTTCCTTTCTCCTTTCTGAAGGAAGTTTATCAATCTCCTTGTTGATAGCTTCGACAATCTTTACGAGTTGAGAAGTGGGTTTTCTCGCTATTCCTCCCACACCCAAATAAGTGTATCCCATTTTCAATAGTTGTCTAGCTGCGACACGATAACTTTCAACATCCCATCCCTGAACTACCCCGATTATCTGAAGATGATTGAATTTCCCCTTATCTAATAACTCGATAGTCTCTCTAGCATTGTCTAAAGTAATTTCCCATCTTCTCCTCTTTTCTTCAGGAGTTAATTCTCTTTGAACACCATCCACTCTAATAGTCTTCAATATCATGTGATCTAAATGCGCTCCAACAGGAATCTTCAACTTTACATAGTAATCAAGAAGTTCTCTGACAGAATAAGGAGGTTCATCCTCATACTTGTAAAGCCAAGCTCCAGAGTCTCCAATGATTGGACCTTTCCATCTTAAAAATTCATGAATACCTCCATACTTCACGATGCTTTCTTCAAGTTTTGGAGTAACATAACCTTTTGAAAGAAGGATGCCATCTGTACATGGAAAAATTTCCCATAAATATTGCTCTTTGGGTTCATCTCCCCATGGAGTCCAGACATAGTAAAAATCCATTACAGAGCACATTCTTGACATCTACCTTTTGAACAGTATTCTCGATCTAAAGTCCAAAAATAGTCTATAGCCATCGGATCTGACTTTAAATGCTGAACTATCTCTTTAAGAAGTCCTCTTCGACCGCCGAGCGAGGGATCTTCTAGTCGTTTAGCCCATTTTTGATTATGCCACTCTCCAAGTAAGTGTCCAGAAACAAGGTCTAATTCAGATGGGGACACGTTCCCGATTCCCAGATCTCTGACGGTGTACATAACGAACTTGGATGCAATCGTTTGTTTTATTCCGTGTATCTTGCAAAGTTCCTGATGCAGTCTCATGACATCTAAACCTGATCGGACATTTGAGAGACTTTCCGAAATGTCTTCTATGTTCTGGGCAATATCTTTGAAAGTCTTTGCGAACCTGGTTCCTATTGCCTCATTTTTCATACTTGTGTTGTGCAAATGCAGTTTGTGCGCAACGCATTTCCTTAGAATAGCATCTATTTCTTGTTCAGATAATTTCCTTACTTTTTCCAAATCAAGGATGCCATTCCTTTCCAAGACACTATACACTGAGTCTGGATCACTCCTTTCCCAAACCGAAAAATAGTCTGGCCTATCGAAAGGTTGCCTATCGTATGCTGCTAGAACTATGAACTTAAACAGGTTATTCTTGTCTTTTGTGAGAGAATCTTTTTTAAAATTCCATCCTTCCATTTCTTCAACTATACCTTTGACTTTCTCTTCATTGTAATTTCTAATCAAGAACCTAGCAATTTGTTCAGCGCTGCGTTCTTTTAGTTTTGGACATGCTTGCATGAAATTTCCGTACCTTATGGATTTTTTATCCTGTGACTTTTTTTATCTGGAAACCCAACCGTTTTAACAAAGGTCTAACATGAGCTGATCCAAATTCAATTGTCGGAATTCCAGTAGCGAGAGAAATCAATCCTTTAGCTGGGTAAGGCTTACCTTTGATCTCAACATACCAATCCCTGTACCCAAAATTTTCTATCCTAGGATCTTCTGACGCTTTCAGTATCTGGTTCTTGGAAATTTTAACGCGTTTGCCTCCTATTGTCGCTTCAATTGCGTCTCTTGTTTCGATGATTTGCTCAGAAGGTATGGGTGAGATGACTTGAGAGAGAGGTTCCAAAACATGCAAGTGTTCTTTAACATCCGCGCCCTCTTTAACGAAAGTCTTGAACTCTAGCGCGATTGTTTCTAAAGGCAAGATTTCGCATATCTCTTTCAGTTCATCTGTCTTTTCTTCTATGACGATCAATAAGCTCGGGTCTCTTGAAAATAGCTCTGATAAGAACTGATGGATCTCTGTATGTCCTACTTTTTCTTTGAACCGGTCATTTCTAGCCGGATCGTTTTTTATTTCTTTATAAATTTGGTCGACTATTTTTCTACGGCTCTCAAGATTCTTAATCCCTCTAACAAATCTCAAAATTTGTTTGCCTATATGGTCATCTAAGTCATGTGCAGAAAGTTCTACCTCAACGATAGACCAAGAAGGTTCTCTGTCCAACGTGATTAGATAACCGTCAGGTATAGAACCAACTCCAGCCATGGATTCTATTTTCGTCTTAATATCGAAGTATTCAGAGTCCTCACCAAAAATTTCCTTTTCGTGTTCCTTGACCATCTCTTCGAGTTTTTCTTCTCTATCTGGAACCCATAAATTGTATCTTTCATCCTTTATGAGTGAGGTTGTCATAAATAGTCTATACCTTTAAGAAGTTTGATGTTATCTTCACTTAGATACTTCTTCTCATTGAAGAACTTTGCAAGTTCCACTTCTCTATTTGGCGCAACTATCCTTATTGGTACGTTCTTGATCCCGGTCGCTATCATACTTACGATATACCAATTCCCAGGTGGAAACGTAACCACTTGGTTCAAAACATCCTGGGACACTGCATAAGCTTCATTCATAGTGTTTCTATCGTAACTCCTAGGCAGAGAACCAATGAACGTGGTATGGCAGTTTGAAATAGCAGTCGTGTTCAGGTGAGCTACTCTTTGCGAAGCAATACACACACCTAAACCGTATTTTCTTCCCATCCTGGTCAACCTTTCGATAATTCTCGATGACTCTTTCTCTTCACTTGAAGTCCCCGCTTCTCTTGGGTTAATCACGAATTCATGGCCTTCATCAATTACGAAGAGTACACTATGTTTCCTTGTGCCGCGTCTTCTAATTTCCAAAGAGCGAGTTATTGCGTAGTTCATAGCCGCGATGAGATTGTTCTTTTCTGAGGATACTATGATACAGAAATTTAACTCCCCTTCACTTTTCTCAACAAACTGTTCCACAACCCAATCAAGACCAACAACAAAATCTTCGACAGTTTCTTCTTCGGTCTTGGTTGCTTCCCCTTCTTTCTTTTCCTCTTCTTTTCTAGCTCTCGAACGTTCTATGGCCGTTAAGATTGCTTCTATACTGGAGTTGAAAGCAACAGTGTCTTTTATGCCAGCTTTTCCTTTCAGGGTCCTAATTAACTCACAGAAATTAGGTATAGAGTCTATTTCCCACGCGGAATGATTTTCATTGTATTCTACACCCATGTCTTCACAGACTGTCGGGAAGAAATCCATCATGTTCTTGACGTGACGTGTGTCATAGTCTGTTGCTCTATCAGCAAGTTCGTCGAAGAAGTCCTGTACTGTAAATATGCCTATCGCCATTTCAGATGAGACATGCCTGAAGATTCGAATCTTATCTTTTTCTAGCAATTCCTTGAAAAGCTTCTGATACACTGGGACGAAACTTGGTGAGTCGTAAACCCCAGGTTTTTTAGAAGTCTCTGCCAATTCTTTAGAAGCGAGTTCCAGTTGTTCTTCTGTTGCAGTACCTTCACTCTTACATTTTAGATATTGTGCAACACTCTTAGGAATATCATTCTCATCTATCAGAACTATGCCCTTTGATAGTAACTTGTCGATCATTAGTGAAGTATATTCGTCAGACAAATCAAAGATGACGACTTTTAGTTGTTGACTATTCAGGAGTCTAGTTATCATAACTGAATTCAGATTGCTCTTTCCAGAACCAGTGAATCCGAAAATCGAATAATGATGCGTTATCATTCTGTGGGGCTTTATAAGAATTGGAATTTTTCTCTCCGCAAAGTTTGAAAACAGTTCGCCTATGACTATTCCATCCTCCACATTTTTGTTTATTAATTCCTTGAGAACATTAGATTTCAGAACTCCAACGTCTCTACCAAGTATGGGTTTACTCGGTTCCTGTTCAAACTCAAATCTTGTCTCCGTTTTGTCCCCTTTCTTCGTAGTTACAACTTTCATCAGGTACCCCGTAGGTTCAGCGTCTGCTTCAACGTAGACATGGTCTCTTATTATTCGTGGATCGTTTTCTTCAAAATCTTTTGTTGATTCCTTGAGGAATTCCCTAACCGCCCCCATGAACTTGTACTTCTTTAATCTATCAATCGTTATGTGAGTCGGGCTCAACCTCAAAATCTCAAGTAGTGTATAACATGTTCCTTCCCCATGCGGAGTCAATGTAGTGAAAGATTCTACCGCAACGATATCGCCCTCTCTGAGCTTATAAAGAGTCTCTTTGTTGAATTCAAAAATCATCTTAGATCGTTCAGTTCCTAGAGGAGTCAATTCGTTGAAGAACAAGAATCCTTTAACGTCTTGCTCAAATACATCTTTACTCATATATTCACTCATTATCCACCACCTCTTTCCCTCATCTCCCTATAAGTAACAGAAAACTCATCTAAATCAATTTCAGTAAGTGCAAGTTCTAAAGTTTCTAGATGAGACCTTCCAAGAGTCTTCACGTATTGATCGACATCAAAGAGTGGATCCGGATATCCAAACACTGCATCATGCCTGTTTGAAGATGACAAGAACATCAGTCCCACGATTGCTCTCAAAATATCATTCGGTTCTTCGTAGTAGGCAAACTCAAAGTCCTTGTTTCCCACTCTGACCACCATCCTCCTAAAATTAGTATCGTATTTAGGATAAGTAATTCTATCTACCGTGTACACATATGATTTTCTTCCAGATTCATCCTCAACTAATTGTACAAGCGTACGCATGAACTGTCTCTCTTGCGCTCGCGCGAACTGACCTATGGCATAACTCCCGTTGTCTTGATCAAAATAACTGAACACAGTCGAAACCGCAGGATCGTACTCCATTAAGGATATAGGTTGATGCAGATCATTGACCCTGATTGAGATGTCATAAATCATCCCAGAATCTGTTGAAGGAACTCTTGGCAGCAATTCTTGGTCAAAATCGAAAATTTTCAGATGCCTTGGTCCAGCTATGGTAAGGAAGTTGTCTACAAAGAACCTAACAAAACTATCTTTCGTGACTGAAAACAAAAGAGTGTTAGTCGTCCAACATTCTTCCATAATCATGTCATAACCTATTCTGCATAACGTCTCAACATCCTCTTCGCATAAGTATCTGTAAGCTTTTTTTCCATCCTCAGTGAAGTAAACTCTAAAGGCATCTAAGTTATTCTTACCATAACCTTCCTCGCAAACTGTTAAGAAAAGCTTCTTCAGTTTTTCCCAACTATCTTTGTATTCATCTTTCAATTTCATCGTGATTTTATCGTTTTTCTTTACTTCAATGTATCCGAGATTTTCTATGTTATCCAATTGTCTCTTAGTGATAACAATTTCTCTACCGGCTAGTTTACTCTGGAAAGAGAAAACACCACTCTTTTTCTTCAACTCGATTTGTCCAAACTTCAAGATCTCAGCAGTCAAAAACTCCCTCGTGAAGGATTCTGATGGAATTTGCAACTTTGGATCTATTGGGAATGACTTGAAAAGGATAAAATCTTCTCTTTTAAATCTCTGTCCTAGGACTTCGCCTTTGAAGATGTTTAACTTATCTACGCTTCTATTCGACCAAGAATAATCTTGAAACAGCGAACCATCGGCCATTATCGCGTCAGGTTTAATGTTCTTTATAGTCCAGTAAATTGAATAAACCTCAGCCAGTTTCATCAACACAATATCGATTTTACCGATCTTCTGTGGAGTGAAGATATCCCCTATTTCTTCTTCAGGTTCTTTTTCTTCTTCCTCTTCCTTAATGAGTTGTTCTTCCCCCAAAAGAAATATCTCCGAAAGTGGAACTGGAATTAAAGCCATAACATTGTTCTTTGTCGTTTCTTCTTCAATCCTCAAAGGACGCAAGTTAGATGATTTAAGATCAAGTTCGTAAACTAGAGGAGCCGCTAGAACGTAAAAGACCAAACATCCCCGACGTGACTTCAGATATCTGGTTCCATCAACCGAAACTATCTTTATCTTGTCTTTACCGAAAAACATTCTTAGGTTTTCTGCAATTTTTTGCCTGTCATTTTCAAAATGAAAAATATAACCTTTAAGAAAAGTGTTGTACAGTTTTACCGCTGTTTCTGCTCTGTCCTTTTTCAATTCAGAATACTGTTTAGCGGCTGTTCGTAGATTACCGATTAAACGTTGATCCTCTTGAACTATTCGGGAAATCACGCTAACCTCCTATTAAATGAATCCAAATAACCTAGTGGTTTACCAAGTCTATAAGCGAAACAGAAACTAAAATATTTTTGGAAACAGAAAATGTTTGTTCTTAATTTGGATTGAAAGTGCATAAAACACATCCTTAACGAGCTACTCGGATTTTGGCTTATATATGCCTCTTTCAATGCGTTGTATCAACCCAGAGTTAGTCAGACCGATAACTGCACTTCTTATAGTGTTATAGTTTATGTTGGTTGACGCTTTAATTTCCCTAAGTGAAATTTCTTTGGCTTTTTTGATAGTCTCGTAAATTTCCTTTCTCTTATCTCCTCGAATCTTTTTACTCATCGTTATCACCGTTATCGCTGGTTTGATCCTTCGTTCAATAGTGATATAAGTCTTGTCTCGAATTAATCGAAGCAAGCGCTCTCGTGGATTTAAACTACTCCAGCTATTGCTTCTTCCTTTTTTCCTCGATTCCTTCTGAGCCATGCTTTTATGAACTCTTCGATTTCCTGTCTGTTATACGGGTCTTTCCAAGCGGATTCGAGAGCCTGACACTCTTCGGCTGCGCCTATAAGCCCAAAATAAGCCAGAAGCTCATGATAAAGCTCCTCAGCTTCAACCTCGCTTAACCATACACGCATTTCAGAGAGGATGCCCATTAACACGGCTCTGCTCATACCAACAAGGCTTGTTTCCGGGCTTATAACTATAGGCGGCTTAGACATGATGTCCCTGACAAGGGTTTCTTCAGGCTTTCCACCCTCAGCAACAACCCTTTTCAAAACATCTCTTTCAGTCACTATTCCAACAGGCTTTCCATCCTCAACCACGATTAGGCAGCCGATCTCAAAATCGTTCATGACCCTGACTGCTTCTTTAACATTAACATCAGGCCCTACGGTGACGACATCGGTAACCATGACATCCTTAACCAGCAACATGCAATAACCTCGAAAACAACTCGCGTCAAAGGGTTTAAAAGCATTGCCGTAAACAGCGGCGAATTCTCAAACGTGTCCGTTGATGCCCGTGAAAGCCGAATTGTCATCTATCATGGAGATGTGTCCCGCAAAACCCTTTTTTGGTTTTCGTTATGGCATCGGTCGTGTTTGAGCCAAAAGCTTTTCTATGTTGTCTAATCTTTTTTCGATTGCATCGAGTCTATCAAGAATCATTTTCAAAATTTTTCCCATATCTTCCTCTGGTGCTACTGGAAGCGGAGTAGGGGAAGGCCATCTTTGCTCCTCTGGTCGTTTAAGAGGCCTAGGAATACGAGGAGGATAAACCATTTCTGACACATCCTAAATCAAAATTGCCTCACCAAAGTATTAACCATTATTGTTCTAAGCCAGGATACTTTGTGTATAGAAGCTCTAACATTCCCTGAACGGTTTTTTCTCCCAAACCTTTGACGGAAAGCAGTTCCCCCTTTGAGGCTTGAAAGACCCGCCTAACGCTTCCAAACCTTCTAAGCAACATTTCAGCTCTTTCAGAACCTATTTTCGGGAAGCTCTGCACCGCCAACAGTTGCCTTTGCCTTATTGTATACGTTTTGGGTTTGTGCTTCACAACTATCTTTCTTTTCTCCTCTTTTTGCAATTTTTTGGCTAAGCTATGCAGGAACATGGCTGTATTCCACTCGTCTGGCGTAAAAATTGTGGAAACGTTGTGTTCTGCCATCACTTTTGCTAAGGGACCCCAAAACGTCATGGGATTTCGGATTGCCTTCACAGCCTTAATCACGTCGCCTTCAACCAGGAGAAAGGGTTTCTCATAGGCTTCAGATAGCCTTTCAACTTGCTCAAAAAGTCTGCCATCAAATATGGAGCGGAAAAAGTCGTGAAGTTCCTTCCTTTCAACTGCGTAATCCTCTGAAATCACGTAATCAGCAGGCGCTAAAACCCTCTCAACAACCTCACACCCCAGTTCAACCAACGAGTCTTTAACATCTAGACTTTCGCGAACATCCGCAAATATCCTTGGCTTAAAATTTCCAGACGTACGTGCACCTAAAACATGAATAATTCACGCCCCACTTAAACCTAAAGGATTTTAACGGGTATGAGGAACGATAAACTTCTTTTATGACAGAAACTTTACTTAGAATATAGTGGTTGATTTGGAATATTACGTTGGCACTTCAGGCTGGTTCTACCCATGGAATGAGGAAAGGAATCTTAATTGGTATGTTGCCAACTCGGGCTTAAACGCTGTTGAGTTAAACGCAAGTTTTTACCGTTTTCCTTTTCCAAACATGGTTAAATCTTGGGCTAGGAAAGGCGAAGGCCTAAGATGGTCAATTAAGGTCAACCGCTTAATAACGCACACCTTCAAGTTCAGCGACAGGGCTTTACAGTCATGGAAGAAGTTTCAAAATCTTTTCACACCCCTGGAACCTAGCATAGACTTCTTTTTATTTCAACTGCCCCCGTCTATGACCCCAAAATCCGCCCCTATGATAGAAAGCTTCTTTGAGAAAACCCAGCTTGGCGAAAGGCTTGCCCTTGAAGTCAGAAACTTAAAGTGGTTCGACGAACAATGGATAAACTGGACTTCTAGGCTAGGGATAACATGGGTGAGCGTTGATTCCCCGGATTTTCCCCTCGACGTGTTTAACACAAACGGCCTGGTCTACGAGAGAATGCACGGAAGAACCGAGTGGTATGCACACCTATACAGCGATGAAGAGCTAAAGGATGTGGCTGACAGAATCCTTAGAGTTAAACCAACTAAGGCTTATGTCTTCTTCAACAACAACCACGCAATGCTCGTGAATTCAAGAAAGATGCTGAACATATTAAAAGAGGCTAAATGAGGCTATGGTAAAGGAGTTATCTCCCAAAGCGACGTATGTTTGCCGACGATGTGGCGAGACCTATTCCTATAAGGATTATGAAAAGAGCCATTTCTGCCAGAGGTGTGGAACTTTTCTAAAAGAGGAGTCTACACTTGAGGCGTTAAAATTACAATCAAAGAGGAAGGACAAAGTCGAATTTCAGAGACTGGTTAAAGAATTCTTTCCCTATCCGAGCTTTCGCCCCTTTCAGCTCAACGCAATAAAATTCTCCTTTGACGTTTTTAGAAATAGGAAGATAGGTTTGCTTTCCTCCCCGTGCGGCACTGGAAAGTCCATTTCTATACTAACAGCATTCTTTTTGGCTAGAGAGTTAGACCATTCATTAGGTAGACTCCTAGCATTAACCAGAACCAAAAGCCAGCTTGAAATCTATTCTCGAGAGCTCAAAAACATTAAAGAACGCTGTGATGTCAGCTTTGCAGCCTCCATCTTTAGGAGCAAAAAGGAAATGTGCCCCTACGCCATCGAAGACCCGAAACTTAGAGATATTAGCTATCGAGATTTCCTCTATCATTGCAAAAGCTTAAAGGAAGGCAGTTTTGGGAAAACCTGCAAGTTTTATGAAAGAACTTACAGCGGATGGAAGCCTAGCTGGTATGCTTACAACACTATTAATAAGATTAAGGAAGCTGGTCCTCTACTGCCTGAGGAAGTATACGAAATCTGCCGTGATAAGGAACTTTGCCCCTACGAGATTACTAAAAACCTTGCAAGGTACGCTGACATAATCGTGGGCAACTACAATTACATTCTTGTCGATTCAGTTAGAGGGGCTATTCTGGGCAAGGCCGGGATAAAGGTAAAGGATATTAACTGCGTCTTTGATGAGGCACACAGTTTACCCTATTATGCAGCCGGCATCCTCTCAGATGAGCTCTCATCAACATCTGTTAGAAGGGCTTTGAAGGAAGTTGAAACCTTTGGCTTAGATGATTTCGGCTTTTTAGACGCTTTACACGACACTATGGTTGAGCTTGGAAAAAATGTTTATACTGAATATGGGTTGGATGTTGAACATGTCATTGGAAGGGACGATGTAGTTAACGCATTATTGAAAAAACTCAGAATCGCCTATGATAAGTTGTTTGAGATTACATCCGAACTTTCAGACAAAGGAGAACTCATTCGATTAAAAAGGGCTGAAGCTGGTAAAAGCCCAGTTTCTTACCTATCCCGATGTGCAAGTTTTCTATCTGATTGGATAAGCCTTACAGGTTCAAGCTACGCGCGATACATGAAAGTTGAAATCGAAAGAGATAAAAGGAGACACATAAGGCTTGGAATCAGATGTCTCGACCCAGCCTTAGCCTCCAGCGTTATCAATAAACTTCGTTCCACAATACTCATGTCAGGAACGCTCTGGCACGCAGATTATTACATGGACGTTTTAGGGATTGAAAGAAGTCGCTGCAAAGACCTAGAACTGCCCAGCCCGTTTCCATTAGAAAACAGGCTTATTGTCGTAGATAAATCAGTTACGACAAAGTTTGAAAAACGTGGTGAAAGGCAATGGAAAAGGATAGCTGAACACCTCAACCGGATAATCTGGAAAACTAGTGGAAGGGTTGCTGTTTACTTCCCCTCGTATGAGGTGATGCAGGGAGTTTTGAAAACAGCAAAGTTTGATTTGCCTCTTGTTGTTGAAGAAAGGGGCTCAAGGATTCTAGATGTGCTTCATTTCCTGAGAAGCAACGAGCAATGCGTGGTTTTTGGTGTGGCTAGAGGAAAGATAAGCGAAGGAGTTGACATGTCAACCGGAGGAAGAAGCATGCTTTCCGCTGTGATTATCGTTGGTTTACCTTATCCAAAGAGAACAGAGCTTCAAGTCGCCCTTTACAAATATTTTAGGGAGAAATTTGGGAATAACGCTATAGAATACGCAAACGATATTCCATGTTTAAATGCATTAGCGCAGTCTGCAGGAAGACTCTTACGTAGCCCTGAGGATAAGGGAATCATCGTTATCATGGATGGACGTGCAGCAGGGAAATTTAAATGGAAGCTTCCGCAAGAATGGAGAAACGAAATGAAACCTCACATGAGGATAGAGAAAATCCTCAACAGAATCGAGAACTTCTACAACGCTGGCAAGATATCAAAAACTCGGCGTGCGCATTAGACACTCTTTGCCATAAGAAATTGGAGAAAGCATCGAAATCAAAGAAGGTGGCCTTTTTCTCAAGTTTGTTCCCTAGAATAATATACTCTCCTACCAAATCTGTGGAAGATGTCCGCCATGACCAAAGTGAGGCAACTGGAAATTAGCGACGTCCATTTGCACTACCTTAAGGCACACAAGTGCTTAATATGCGGGAAAAATGTTGAAAAGCTGATCATTCAACACCTGCTCAGTGAGCACAAGAATCACCCGATTGCGAAGAAGCTTGAAGAACTAATACCCTGAAGAAGCCTTTTCCATCTGCTGCGCGCATGTATGTTTTAAACTCCTCATGCAAAATAAGGCGAAGATAGTTTTCCACAAAATAGAAACGCGAACAGACGGAGGGCCTATGCAAGATAAGTTTTGAGCTTGTTTATCCCCTGTCTTTAGCTCCTTCTGGAAAATAGTGAAGGTCTTCCGCTGTTTCCACTTTGTCCTCTGTTAAAATTAACCATACATTGGATATTTCATGCGGAACATTCTTCTTAATTGCAAGTCCAACTTCCCACTCAGCTCCCTCTGTTCTTTTGACAGATTCTCTAAATCTTTAAGGTAGAGAGGGCCCTCCAAAATTCCAGGCTTTATTATTTTGTACGTAGGAATTGGAGCAGAAGAAATAACATCACGCAAAACATCGTTAACAGCTTTCACAATTTCTTCAGGAGAAGCTTTCATCTTTGTCATCAGCTCAACTGTTCTCTCAATTCTTTCTATTGGAAAGTGCCTAAACCCGTAAGAAACGGGTTTAACAACAGGGATTTCGGGAGCATGTTCCAACTTAACTCCAAAGCCCAAGGGATTTGGCTTATATATTGTGTCCTGTTTCATCAACCAAGCTTCATCAGGATTTGAGAGCAAAACATCATAAAAGCCATCAGGGCTCCTGTAAGTTAAGGCTCTCCACCCTCTTGGTTTCTTATCGTATTTTCTAATTATCTCCTTCCACAATTCCTCTATCGGTATAGTTTCCATAACTCACTCTTCTCAAAGCGTTTATTATCTTGTTTACCGAGCATTTTAAATGTTTCTTCATAAACGGTTAGTAGATTTGTACCATGCAAAGCGGAAACCACAGCCATACACGCGCATCAAGAAAGACAGAATGGGCTCCCCCTCACTAATCACATGCATGCATGCATGTTGTGATCAACTCTGTCGGTTCAGCTATAACTTTTCTGCATTTAACTCCTTAAAACATCGTTTGTAAACTTCTCTAAAAAGTGGTCTAATCCATTCTTTTTCTTTTATTGCTTTGACAAATAATTCAAGAAAACCACTGATTGGAATTGCTAATGATGTTTGACCTGCGAAAACCCATCTACTTTCTTTCTTCTTATATCTATAATATGTTATTCTTAGCCAATCTTCATCCTCACCTTCAAACCTGATAAGGTCTATCATGCTCCAATAATCTACCCAGTCATCCCCATAATCAGAAATTGCATATCTATCCAGTAACTTGCCTTTCAAAAGGTACGGAGGTTCTGGATATTTGAAATTGACTGGTTCTCCTATTTTACTATACAAATATGCTCTTTGTTCCTCTTTACTTAACGGTTTTTTCATGATGATTACCTTTCACGATTCTAATCAATTCCTTAGGCTCTGCTATAATCTTGTCACATTTTTCACATTTAGAAGCCTGCAAAGGCAAATACATGGGAATGAAAACTTTAACCTTAGGCTCTGGAGAATCTTGCTCAACCAAAACCTTGCTTACTGGAACTCTATTCCAATACCCACAGTTAGGACACTTCATTCTAAGGTTGCAATATCTCCTTTCAGTTTCAAACGTTTCCATTTCTTTGCTTCTCCACTAATGTTATAAGATTGTTTTATTAGTTCCATTGCATGGATGCATTATTTTTGCCTCTTTTCTGGATGGATGCTATAGTGAAATATCAACCATTTTGAGTTATTGTCTCACCATCGCCAGTTTCTTACCTAGTTCTGAAGTTCAGTAGAGTTTTCTGCTTTAACAATCTCATTAATTCTAATCGCTTTCAATTTCTTTTGACCAGTTCTATATCTTTTTCTAATTGTTCCATTTTTTCTTTTTGTTTCTGAATGCTTGATATCTCTTTTTCGAGTTCCTCTATTTCATCCTCCAATTCTTTTTCTCTTTTTTCTATCCCTTCTTTTAAGTCGTGAATTGAAAGGTGTTCAAAAAAATATTCTAAATCTCCAAAGTTATATACTGGGCTTGGAGATTGTCCCCAAATATATGTTTCTATATATACTTTCCAATCATTAAGCCATTTAGCTAGTTCAGCTCTTCCCGATTTCCAAAATTTTTTCAACTCCCGTGCACTCTTTTGGAGTTTGAGAAATAGTTGAGGCAACTCTTCTAATTTTTTGGAATATCCTTTTAAAGTTACTTTGGATTTTACCAATCTATTTTCAAGGTCATTTTTTCTTTCCCTCAATTCTGAGAGTTCCTCAAGTCCAATTGGTAAACTCTTTTTAGCTTTTATATATAGGAGGTACTGAAAAATTTCTTCAGTTACGTCTTTAATAGTGTTGATGCTCCTTTCATTTATTTGAAGAGATTCTTCTAGATAAAAAGTTACAAAGTCATAACCTACATCATATTGGTCATGTCCATAAACATATACCTCAATATAGGTGGGAATATCCAAACGCAGAATGCCTTTTCCAGTACCTACACATGCTTTCTTAAGTATTACTTGACCATTTACACAGAGCTTTCCTATAATTTTCTGTGAGTCACACATTATTTCAACATATCTTCCTTGATACTGATTTAGGTCAATGGGCATTTTTCTGTCCACTCCTCACACTAGCTTTTAGCTCCATATGATGCTTCATTTCTACCTATTTATTTTTCCTCTTTTCCTACTTAACAGCCAAAGGCATGCACGCCTGAAAACAAGAAAGAATTGAGAGATTTGGGTCTCTAATTCAAGCCGAAGAACATGGCTTCTCTGCTGGAGAGCAATAATTTCAATCATTTCATTTTCTCTTGACAGATTTTGCACACTCCGTCTTTTTGACAGTAGGCACAGACCAATCTTCCACAAATACGACATCTAAAGAAGCCTATACCTAATATGCCTCCCCATTCTCTGCCACATATTGCACATTTTTGAGCCATTACTACCGCCTCTCTTCCAACAATCTTCTCAAATCTATTTCTCTTCTTCCAAAATTATTGCTTACATTTGATGATTCTTATCAATTCCTTAGACTCTGCTATAACACTTTTGCATTTCTTACATGTTTCAGTTTTAAGCGGTTCATACATTGGGATGTAGGCTTTAACTTTAGGCTCTGAAGTTTCTTGTTCAATGAAAATCTTGTTTACTGGAATTCTGCTCTAATAACCGCAGAATTTACAACGCAATTTTAGGATTCTCATAAAACACTTTCCCTAAAAGAATGACGTCGATGCCACAAATAAAGCTAATTGAAGCAAGCGTGAAAATGCCCATGAGAAAACTTTTGCAGAATCTCTGGGAATGTACTACAATTTTGTCGATGTCATGATTGAAAGTGGATGGGCGCGCGCAAGGAAACATAACGGCAACCATCATGTGGTTCGCCTTAACACAGGCGTAATAGCAGGACTAAGCTACTACAAAGAGAAACAATAGAAAAGCTGTACCTTGCGTGCGCAGTATAGACTGGAGTAACCTAGTCAGTAAAGGATGCTACCTTTGCAAGGTATCTTTAAATGTGGATAATCTTGCCTGTCGTTGTGCCTTACTATCAAACAGCAGTTGTTTGGCCAGTCGAAGGACTACGCCTTTACGCTCTTTATCAAACTGCTTTCTTGCGATAACAATGTATTCTTTAAATGCGGGCATCTCGTCTCTAATGAACTCATCTATTTTGGCTTCATCAGTGATAAGGACGCTATAGACGATCTCGCCCTTTTCAACTTTCTCTATTTTTGCATGGTACTTAGTATGGAAAAGATCAAGAGATATCCAAGAATGGATCGACACTTATAATATCCCTCAAATTCATGCAGATGCGTTTTCAAACATTTTTTCAAAGTACACTAACATGAAGCAGTATGTTTACGGGCTGCTGCCAAAAAGTGCTTTGCACGAGGGAATACTGAAGTCAAAAGTGCTATTTACGAAACCTGTTGAGCCGACGACGAGAATTAAGGTCGTACCTAACAACCTCGTATTTTGGGCACTTTTTTACTATTTGACAGGGGCGAGTCGTGCTAAATACGACATAAAGATAGATACTCAATTTCTTATAAGGCATATTCCTATTGACGCACTAAATATCTTATCAAGTGTATACAAGCACGAGGCAGGAGTTGCGAATGTTTTATCACATGTTTTAGTAGAATTTTTTGGTGATAAATATCTAAATCTAGAGTTTAATGGTAAAAATGAAATATCCTATAAAGACTCACGCATATTTAGAAGAGAATTTCAAGTTCATAATATTAAGGGAGAAGAAACTAATGAATTTGCGGATACCGATTATGATTTTGCCTTAAATCTGCAACCCTTAGAAAAAGATAAACTCATCCTTATCGACCTCACAACAGCGTTATGGAAGAAAGGCCTCCTTCCCTACGAAGAGTATGTAAATAGATGGCGAGAAACCTGTTTCAACATACCTACAAGGCACGCCAATGTGCTCCTTATATGGTATATTCTGATAAATGAAACAGAGAAACGGTTCTTCGAAGGACCTCCCCCGAATAAGGTGCACAAGAATTTTGATGAAATGTTAAAGGACCTATCTTCAGAATGTACAGAGAAAGAAATCAAGGTGATCTCCGACGAAAGTGACTTAACGAGCTACTCTGGAGAAAGAATTGCCATTCTTAAACTCTTTAGGAAAACTCCAACAGCCAAAAACTCGGAGGAAGAGTTAGGTAACCTACTTGACTACTACAAGAAAACGTTATTCTACGAAACATGCTCTTGCATCTTAAACAACATTCTCTAAACCAGACTTCACAAGACCGCTTGCTTAATCAAATGATTAATAGACTATTTTTGTCAACATACCACCATAGACGAAGCTAAATGGCGGAAGTTCCCAATGAATTTGACAAGCTCGCGACGCGTTTATTCTTACCGAACCCTGTGGCTTCTCATAAAGTAAAGTTGGCCTATCCAACCTCAACCAAGTTTCTCAGAGATCTACCGGAAAAACATGTCAGCATAATTAAAAACCTAAATTGGGATATTCCAAATGCGCGCGCGCCAACAGTTGCCGTCATTTTTCTGTGGATGTCGTCCGATATTTTAAGCGTTTTTACCTTATGTTTCCTTGATTTTTTTGCGTATTTCCCAGCCCTTCTCCCTTAGGATTTTTCGTACTTCCGGCAGGCTTAGGGCGAATTTGACATGGCGGCAGTCGGTGGACTCGCAGTATTCGCACCAGGCGTTTTCTGGCCTGAAGTAGACATCTATTATGCGGCCTCTCGAGTGTTCGTTTGCGAGGCTCCTATCCAAGACTCGCACGCCATTCTCGCTGATGTTGAAGTGTTCAAGGGGTAGCTGTTCAAGAACTTCGCGCGGTAACGTCTTCAGCTTTTCTCTCATTGCCTCTTTTATGAATTCAGCCCTGCTCTTGTATCCCATAACCCCGCGTTTCAAGATTTTGTCTACCTCTTCCATGAGCTCTTTCGGCAGCCTCACAGTTGTGTATTCATCTGTTGACATGAGACTCACATTAGTCAGTCATGAATCACATAAACTTAAACTTTTCTATGTCAAAAAGCCAGCGGCTCCTAACTGGTTGTTTGAGCATTTTCCATAGACAAGCTTTAAGTTTAAACCCTCATGATTCAGAAATGTGACAGACATGACAGAATATACGACGGTGAGGCTCCCCAAAGAACTCATGAACAATGTAGACGCTTTCCTTCAAAGGCAAAATTTGGGCTATACCTCGAGGGCTGAGGTTGTCAAAGATGCCGTGAGGGACTTTCTCAGTAAGGTGAAGGGAAAAGGCGAAATGGAAGTTGGGAGGTGAGCGTTTGGTCAATCTGGTTGAAGATTGGGAAGTTCTGGAGGAGTATGCTGGAGACAAGCAGGGCTTCTATCAGGTTTTAGGAGACGGCGAAGCTGTTGAAATCCGGGTGGCCATCGGCAGGCTTGGCTTCAAAAAGGAATTCGAAAATAAAGGGGACCCATTGCTCAGCCGCATTCTAGTCTTCTGCAAATTTCGAAAGTTCATCAAAGTAAGCGAGAACGTCAGGGACGAGTTCTTCTTCAAATAAAATGCAAGTGAATCTCTGAAGTGGTGGGGAGTGGCTGGCTTCCACGAAGAAACGTCTGCTGCTGCGGGTTCGTTGCTTGCACTCGGTAAAGTCGGTTCCATAAACAATGGGAAGTTGGACCAAGGCCAAGGGTCCACCGGCACCAGCCCCCCATGCCCAGAATGCGGCTCAGCAAAAGCATGGAAAGACGGAATACGAGAAACAGCCTTTGGCCCAGTGCAACGGTATTTATGCCGCAGGTGCGGATACCGCTTTTCTGACCCTAACTCCAAACAAGCTCAGAGACAATTCAATGGTTCAGGCATGTCAGAACACGTTGAAACAATTCATACGAAGAAATTAAAAAGCAAAACTGCCATACTTACTTACTGCCGAGTAAGCGTCTCGGAAGGCGAGATGAAAAACTTGGCCAAAGTGGAAACCCGACAAGAAAACGCCCAGCGGGAGGGCACAAAGCTAGACCCAGAGACCATGAAAGGGTTGCTAATACGGTATATGGCTTGGCTTGAAAAGGAAGGTTACGATGAAAACTCATCATACCCAAAACTTATGAAGATGCTCGTGAAGAGAGGCGCGAACCTACTGGACCCCGAAAACGTCAAATCATTAATAGCTAAACAACTATGGAAAGACGGCGTCAAAGCACTTGCAGTTCAGGCTTACGACATCATGGCAAAAATGCTTAACATACAATGGGCTCCGCCTAAATATAGACGACAAGAGACGTTGCCTTGGATACCTGAAGAATCAGAGCTTGACCAACTAATCGCTTCATGTAAAAGCCGTCGAATGGCAGCTTTTCTAGAAACGTTAAAGGAAACGTTCGCTGACCCCGGTGAAGCCTTAAGACTGCGATGGATAGATGTTGACGCTTCAAACAGTGTCATAACAATCAACAGACCTGTAAAAAACCATAGCCCTCGCCAACTAAAAGTTTCAAACAGACTCATAGCCATGCTTAATGCACTTCCAAAGAAGTCAGAGCTAATCTTCCCCACAACTTACGCTTCAATGTACATAGCCTTTCTGATGCTCCGGAGACGAGCCGCTAAAACCCTGCAAAATCCACGGCTCCTCAAAATAAGCTTCAGAACTTTTCGCCATTGGGGCGCAACTATGACTTATCACTACACCAGAAAAATACTGCTCGTTCAAAAACTCTTAGGGCACAAAAGCATCCTAAACACCATGGTATACACGAGGCTTATACATTTCAAAGATGACGAGTTTGAGGTGGAAACAGCTTCAAACGTGGAAGAAGCCAAAGACCTTCTCAAGGCAGGATTCGACTACATAACAGATAAAAACGAAATAATGCTCTTCAGAAGGCCAAAAAGATTCGCAAATATAGGGGTTTCAAATGAGACTTAGAGGTTTGATTTGAAAATCTTATATAGCACCATAACAATTGTAAGTCTGAGCATCATGGCTGAAATTTGTCCGACATGCGGGCTTCCCAAAGATTTGTGCGTTTGCAGCGAAATAGACAGGGAGCAACAAAG
>Ga0315280_10002148_pt1 | contig 32321 bp, 22 predicted proteins | sample YL17G06_40_MG_FD_203697 | JGI IMG/M metagenome (GOLD analysis project Ga0315280, IMG submission 203697) | Sediment microbial communities from Yellowstone Lake, YNP, Wyoming, USA - YL17G06_40 | ecosystem: Environmental > Aquatic > Freshwater > Lake > Sediment | place: USA: Wyoming | collected... | reverse complement strand
GGATGGCAAGAAGGTTGAACCGGGGCCGCACCAGGACGGCGTGAATGGGCAGATGGACTCGCTGGCGTTTCCGCTGGGCCAACCGGTTGCCGGCGCGCCGCGTCCCTCCTCTGGGAACGACACCCGTGGAATCGTAGATATCGCAGCGACTCCGAACTCCATTCGGACTGTGGGGGAGCAGATCCTGGATTCCGTGCGGACCTCTCTGGCACGCGGCGACGGACAGATTTCGGTCCGTTTGCAGCCACCGGAACTGGGGACGGTCACCGTGCGGCTTCAGGAACGGGGCGAGCGCCTAGAGGGTACGGTCGAGGTGGACAGGAGTGACACACGCCGCGAGATCGAGCAGGCTCTGCCCGACGTAGTGCGGAGTCTCCAGGATGCCGGAATTCAGATTCGCAAGCTCGAGGTGACGGGCGGCGATTCGTCCGGGCAGGACCTTGGCCGGGGCCTGCCGCAGGAGAATGCCTGGTCTGGACAGAACGGCTCGGGCCAAAGCCGCGATCATCTCCCGGCCTCCCACATGCCTTGGTCTCAAGAGACGGCGACCCACCCGTTGTCTGCCTCAGAGGGGGCGGCGCTGGCCGGACACCAGGATGGGACACCGCCGGGCCGGATCGACCTGCTGCTGTAGAGGACTGACATACCGTCACGGGGCTGCGGCGCCCGCCGGGAGCGCTTCCGCACGCAGAGAGGCCGGATCGATCTTTCGCGTGTACCATTTCCGCCGGGCAATCTCAATCGAGCGGAGAAACGCGTGCTTGAACCGCGTGAGGGAGAAGCGCTCGGCCACCGTCTTCCGCGCTTGCCGGCCCATCAGCAGGGCGAGTTCTCTATCCTCAAGGAGCATCCGGGCATAGCGCTGCAATTGTTCGGGGTCGTCGCTGACGAATCCGGTGATGCCATGACGGATCGGAGAGGTGGGGTGACAATTCCCCAGGACCGGCAAACCCGCGGCCATGGCTTCGGCCATGGCCATGTTGTGGCCCGCCTCGAAACGCGGATCCGCCGTATGGATGTAGAACCGATGGGACTGGAGGATCGCTTTCAGGTGATCCCAGTCGCGGGCGGCCTCGACGCCGGGTAGGTCCGGATTGTGGCCGACCAGCGTCACGGGCAGGCCGGCGAAGGCTTGCTCGTGGAAATCCCAAAGCAGGATCTGGCGGCGGCTGTTGATGAAATTGCAGATGCGCAGGCCGCGCGGCTGCTCGCCGGAACAGAGGGGATAGTCCTCGACGTCGATGCCGAACTGTACGATGTCGTCCGTGAATCCCCAGGATTCCCCTTTGAACATGGAAGTCGCGACGACGTGGCCGCCCACGAGATCGAGATAGGTGTGGAGCATGTCCTTCATCTGCTGCGGATCGATGGTGGAACGCTCCTCCTGGAGCCGACCTTCCAGCGTGTGATGCAGCACGAGGATCCGCGGCTCCGGGCGGCAGCGGACATCCAGCAGATCCGTGGTGTTGTGCGTGACAATACAGTAATAGTCCGTCGGGGACGCGAGCGCCTCCGGCAGGGTGACGAGCCGAGCATGGGTCGGCAGGGGCCGCATCCGCTCGTCCCATCCTTGGTTGTACTTGCCCCGCAGGTTCACAACGATATCGAGCCGATAGCCCAGAGTCCCGAGCTGGTAAATCCAAGGCTCGTGGCAGTTGAAAACGAGCAGGGTCTTGTCCGTCGCCATATATGCTTATGTCCTATCCTTCGCTAACAGATCATATCGGTTGTTTTCGCCCGGGTCCTTCACAGTTGGAAGCGGCCAGTGTGTAGAATGTCATTGCGAGGAGTGCCGCCGAACGTAACCGCGCGCAGGCGGGGGAAACAGTCTCAAGGCTCGTGGCCGGAGATTGCTGCGCTTCACCTGCAATGACATGCTTGCCACTTCCGACTCGAGACTTCCGACTTCTCACTGCCATCCCTTCTTGATTTCGTGCCCGGTTTTGCCGGATTCTGACGCCCGTGTGGATCTTGGTGCCGGCCGTATCACTACTGGCCGGCGACACATTAAGGGGCCCTGCTATATTGCTGATTTTTGGTGAACGCAAACCCCTTAAGTCCCCCATCTTTCCCGCGATAATCAACGTAGCAGGCCAAGAGTCTCCCTAGATCTCTTGGCCACGTGCGTGATTTCGTAAGGGGCCGTATTGGGGTCTTTTTTTAAGGAGTTGAGCACATGTTAGCAATCAAGAACAACATGATGGCCGCCAACGCTGCCCGATACCTCGGGAAGAGCTACGATGCGTTGGCCAAGTCCGTGGAAAGGCTGTCCTCCGGCCAGCGCATCAACAGCGCCAAGGATGACGCCGCTGGTATGGCCGTTCGCGAATTGATGCGCGCGGACACAGCGGTCATCGAGCAGGGTACGCGCAACACCCAGGATGGCGTCAGCATGCTCCAGACAATGGAAGGGGCCATGGCGACCATCGATAACGCCCTGGTCCGTATGAAGCAGTTGGCCGAGCAGGCCTCGACGGGTTCGTATTCCTCCGCCCAGCGGGTGATCATGAACAACGAGTTCAGCGAAATGGCGGCGGAAATCGAGCGCATCGCGACCACGACCCAGTTCAACGATATCAAGATGCTCAATAACACGACCGACGTGACGATCCGGTTCGGCACGTCCACGGATGACAAGATCACCGCCACCGGCGCCAACATGACCAAGTCCGGTCTGGGCATCGTGACCGGTTCGGCCGGATATGAGCTCGTTTCCGACCACAGCTCGGCGACGACGACGGGTGATTGGGTCACGGTCGCGGGTGGTGCAGCCGGCAAGAAGACAACGATCGCCATCCAGTTCACCGGTGAGGATGCCATTTCCATCGACCTGGCGAACAACGGCAGCACCGACGGTAAGTTTTCGCTGCAGGAGGTTGCCGACCTCATCAACGCGAAGACGCAGAACCTCGGCAACGACGCCAACGGCGTGTCCAAGAACTACCAGATGGCCACGGTGGAATTGGGCGACGACGCAGCCAACGGTCGGTTGACCAACCAGTATTACCTGAAGCTGAAATCCAGGACGACCGGCGCTACGGATGCGACGATCACGTCAACGGACGACGACGCCGGCGTCGCGGTAAGTGGCGGTTTTACCAACAGCTCGGGCGACACCAGTGCGCACAGCATCGCGGAGGCCTGGAACGGGACAGCCGACAACGGTTTGATGGGCAAGCGGGCCGGCTCGGGCATCAACCTGCTCACGGCCGATGCCGCAGTGACCGCTCTGGGCAAGGTGGCGACGGCCATCGGGCTTAAGGACACGGCCCGGGCCGCGTTCGGGTACAAGATCAACCGTCTCCAAAGCACCGGCGAAGTGCTCGCGATTCAGCAGGAGAACCTGATGACGGCCGAGTCCCGCATTTCGGATGTGGACGTGGCGACCGAGATGGCGACCCTGACCCGCAACCAGGTGCTGGCGCAAGCCGGTACTGCGATGTTGGCGCAAGCCAACTCGATTCCGCAGATGGCACTGACCCTGCTGCGGTAATCCCGCGCGTCTCGATACGATGATCCGGGAGGATGACCGGCTGACGGACGGCCGGTCATCTTCCCCTTGATTCCCATCTCCGGCGGATTCCGCCCGCCCGAGCCAACCACGAACCAGCACCCGTGCCGGCGACCGAAGAACGCATTTCCCTGCGGGAGAGCAGACCATGAACGGAATCGAGTCGTACCAACAAACGACCATCGGCACGCAGAGCCGGGGACGCCTGATCGTCATGCTCTACGATGGCGCCATCAAGTTTATGAAGCTGGCCATCCGAGAGATCGAGGCGGGCAATTGGGCGGCCAAGGGGCAGTACCTCAGCCGTGCCCAGGATATCGTCAACGAGTTGAACGCCGTTTTGGATATGGAGGGCGGCGGGGAGATCGCCCAGAATCTGCGCCGGCTCTACCTCTTCATGAACCGGCGCCTCTGGGAGGCCAATGCCAAACGCGATCCCCAGATGATCCGCGAGGTCATCACCCTGATGGAAGAGCTCAACCAGAGCTGGAAGACGATCACGGGATGAGAGATTGATAATGGATAATTGGTGATTTGCGGCGGATGCGAGTTCCCTCTCTTCAAGAATCCATTATCCATCATCCTTCATCAATGATCAGAACCTCCGAATCAGTCCCACCTCGATGATATGGTTGTCGCCGCCCCCGCGGCTATCCCTTTGCTCGAAGCGGTAACCACCCGTGATTTGCCAATGGTGCGAGAGGAAGTACGTCAGGTCCACTTCGTAGATGCTCGCCCTCGTACGCGTACGATCGCTCAGATTGTGAGAGTGTCGATCGTAGGAAACGTCCACGATGAGGTTGTTCGTGAGATAGTGCGACAACTGCAGGAACAGGTCGCGGGACTCCGTGCCCATGTGATGGCCGATCACTCTTCCTTCGTAGGTGTACCCGGATCTGTAAAGGCTGTGGGTATAGAAGACGTTGGGGGAGCCGGGCACGATGTCGTCGGCATACTCGATGCGGAAATCCGTGCGGCCGGTCTTGAAGATGTCGTTGAACTGGATGCCCAAGAGGTCTCCCCACTTGGTCGGCAGGAATCCCGCCTCGTCTTCTCCCGCGGCATCCGCATAAAGCTTGATGGAACGCAGCAGTCCGTTCTTCGGCAGGGGAATGAGGACCGAGGCGTCGAAGCCGGCCAGTTGATTGTTTGCGGCCTCCTCGCTGAGAGCCAGGAACGGTTTGGCATAGTCAAAGATGTGTAAGCCAGGCTGCCCGTGTCCGCCGAACATCACCACCCGCGATGCTCCCAGCTCCACCCAAGGATGGGGTTTGATGTTGACCCGCAGGCCGGACAGATTCGCATGCGGGAAATCGCGATCGGCCTCCAAGCGGGCCAGGAACCATTCGGTTCGAATCGGGCCCAGGGCACGAAAGATCCAGGGCAGCAGGATCGGCTGGGGATTGCCGATCTTTATCATGTCGAAAGGCCGGGCATTGTTGCTCATAAGAACGGAGCCGTGATGGCCCGGTCCCCACCATAGGGAGTCCCTGCCCGCCTCCAGCTCAAACGACCCGATCCCCACCTTGCCATAGCCCTCGATCAGATCGACATCGTTGTCGCCCTGGGCCGCACCGGCGTATTCGGGATGCAGATAGAAGGCGAAGGTGTCGTACAGGGTCCCGCGGGAAGCGAAACCGGCCCGGTAGTTCGAGCCGCTCTGGAAGATGTCGCCGCGCCGGTTTTCCAGGTCCGGCTTGTTCTGGGCATAGAGGTATTTGACGTAAGGGTCCTCCAGAGGCTTGATACTCGACTCGAAGTGCGAGCCGTCGAGCACGCCCAATTGGACGAGCTCGACGCCATACTCCCGCGTAAGTCTCTCCACGATAGCCGTCAGAACCTCGGGCGCATCCTCCGTACGCTCCAGGGTGTCCTTGGCCTGCCCCACGTGCCGGGCCATTTCCAGCCGTGTTAGGGGCTTGGTGGTCAGCATGGCGCTATCGATCAGGCCGTAATTGGCGAGCTTCTCGACGGCATCATAACTCCAGTGGCCGAGGGGAACATTGGTGGAAACCGAGGCCAGCGACGGCAAGCCCCAAAACGCAAGCAAGACCAGAGCAACTGCAATCCTTCGCATGGGCCTATCTGTGATAACCTCTACTACCAGCCTTTCTTGCCGAAAAGGACCGGGATCGTTTGCAGAAGGATGGAGATATTCAGCCAGAACGAGCGATTCTGAACGTACAGGTGGTCGTACTTGGCCTTGTGATTGGGCTTGAGATCATAGAAGCTGCGGACCTGGGCCAGGCCGGTGATCCCCGGCTTGACGGCCAAGCGAAGGCCCTGCAAAGCCTTGTGCCGCTCGACGAAGAACGGTCTCTCCGGTCGCGGGCCAACCAGGCTCATGTCGCCTCGCAGGACGTTGTAGACCTGGGGTAGTTCATCGATCCGCGTCCGTCGCAGGATGCGGCCCACCGGCGTGACGCGGTCGTCATCTTTCTTCGCCCACACCGGTCCCACGTGCTTTTCGGCGTCGTCGATCATGGTGCGGAACTTGCAGAGAGTAAAGAGCCGGCCGCCTTGGCCGACGCGCTCCTGCTTGTAGAAGAGCGGGCCAGGCGAGGTGATCCGAATGAGCAGCGCCGACAGGATCATCACGGGCAGTGATACCATAAGAATCGCCAACGAGCCGATGATATCCAGGAGCCGGATCAAAAACTCAGCCGTCCTCGGTGTCCGGACCGGCGTACCAGCGACGGCCGTCTTGCTTCCCTGCAACTCCAACCTCGTGGAAGGACGGCTCGGGTGAGGGGGCAACTGCAGGACACGTCCTTGCGATAACACTCCCGTATCAGCTCTCACTATCGTCATTGTCTGTTCTGAGTTCAAATGACGAATTCTCGCAGCTTGCTCCATGCCTGTGCCTCTTGTCCTAACTGCACATCCATGCCCCCCGCGAGAGAGGCCCTCATACGCGATTCCCTGCACCGCAGCTATGTCACAACAGGGTAGCCATTATAGGAGAAGCTTAACCCTCTGCAAGACAAAAATCATCAGCATGATGACCGATAGTCCCGGGAAAAAAGCCTTGACAGTATAGCTGGACGCTGTACGATCTGATCGATTGCTCCGGCAAGAGAAGGAGTATGGCGGACAGGGTTGGAGGTCCTGCCGCCTGTGAAGTAACTGGAGGCCTTTGGGAAGGCTGTTTCCGTTTGCGGTGACTGTCTTCCTTCGGGGCCCGGGTTTGTCTCCCTTGGACACAAAGGATTGTAGGATGGATTTCCTGGGCGGTCGGATTCAAGGTGGCCCGAGGAAGTGTGACTGTCTCGGATACTGCCCACCTCGGCGTCAATACAGGCGGACGGCAGTCATTTCGTCGGAGCGAAGCCCTGTTGCCATGACTCACGCAAGAATTGCAGTTGCGGCGGTGCTCGCGATTGTTTGGGCGAATTGTCCTGCCAGGGCTCAGGGCTCACTCTCGGGGAATCCGAGCCTGCTCCAACAGTCGGGCTCCGCTGGGCCCAACCTCTCCCTACAGCAGGCCCAGCGGATCCAAGATGCCTTGAAAGCGCAACAGAAGCAGGGGCAAAGGCGAGAGCCGACCGAGCCCAATGAGCCGAACGCTGTGGCGGCTTTGGGGGCGAAGCAGCCGAAAGAGAGAGGAAAACAGGCAGAGGAAAAACCATCCAGGATCGAGGTGCTTCTTTCACGGCCAGCGCAGGCCGAAGTCAACGATGTATCCCGCGATCTCAAGCAGTTCGGCTATGATGTCTTCAACAAATCTATCACGACGTTCGCTCCGGTGACCAACGTCCCGGTGGGCTCGGATTATGTCATCGGCCCTGGCGACAGCTTCTCCTTGACGTTGTGGGGGCGTGTCGATGCCCAGTACACGTTGCTGGTGGACCGGAACGGACAGATCGTTCTGCCGGAAGTGGGGGCGCTTAAAGTCTGGGGGATGAAGTTCGGCGATTTGGAGGCCTATCTCCAGCATGAGCTGGCCCGCAAGTACACGGACTTCAAAATGTCGGTCACCATGGACCGGCTGCGAACCATTCGGGTATTCGTAGTCGGGGAGGCGGCCGCCCCGGGCACGTACGCGATCAGTTCTCTTTCGACGGTCATCAACGCCCTCTTTGCGGCGGGCGGCCCCTCCAAGAATGGCTCCCTGAGGAAGATCCGGCTCTCGCGGAACACCAGCGATCCCGCCGAGATTGATCTTTACGGCTTTCTGCTGGGCGGCGACAAGACCAAGGACGCCAGGCTACAGGACGGTGATACCATCTTTGTCCCGTTGATTGGACCGGTCGTGGGCGTGGCCGGCAACGTCAAGCGGCCGGCGATCTACGAGATGGCCGCCCCCATGACCTTGCGCCAGGTGCTGGACTTGGCAGGGGGGGTCACATTCTCGGGATGGTTGCAGCGGGTACAAGTGGAACGCGTGTCGAATCATGAGCGACGCATCGCGGTGGATCTCGATATTTCGCGTGACGGCTCAGGGACCGTTTCCTCCGTGCAGAATACCCAACTGCAAGATGGGGACATGGTCAAGGTGTTTGGTGTCGCCTCGCAGGATGAGAAGGTCGTTCGTCTTGACGGCCACGCGCTGCGGCCCGGCAAGTACGAATGGAAGCCGGGCCTGCGGCTGAAAGATGTCCTGACGTGCTACGAGATCCTTCGGGCACAGCCGAATACCGATTATGGGGAGATCATTCGACTGATCCCGCCGGATCTGCACCCCATCACGATCCCCTTCAACTTGGGCAAACTACTGGCCGGGGAGACCTCGCAGAACATCGAGTTGGCTCAGTACGACACGATTCGCGTATTCAAGTGGGATAAGCGGATTTCGGAAAAGGTGACCATCTCGGGCATGGTGTTCGACCCGAACGAATATCGTCTCGTTCCCGACATGAAGGTAAAGGATCTGATCGAGACGGCGGGCGGACTCCAGAAGAACGCCTATCTCCGCACGGCGGAAATCACGCGTCGACACATCAGCCAGGAGGGGATGACTACCGAGAAGATCGAGATCAATCTGGAGAAGGCTCTGGCCGGCGATCCTGAGAACAATATTGCCCTTCGTGACTATGACTATCTGGTCATTCGACCGATCCCGGACCTCCAATTTGGCTTGACCGTTGAGATCGCGGGCGAGGTGCGGTTCCCCGGCGTGTATCCCATCCAGAAGCGGGAGACGCTCAGCTCGCTGATCGAGCGGGCGGGCGGTTACACCGAGCAGGCTTACCTGCAAGGTGCTGTCTTCACGCGCAAAAGCGCCATGGAGATCCAGCGACGCCGGCTGGATGAGTTGATCCGGCAGGTCGAGCAGTCCATGCTCAGTGCTGCTCAGCGGTCGATGAGTGGGGCACTCGACGCCGACACGGCCAAGACCGAGCAAGCATCCCTGGAGGCAAAGAAGGAGCTTCTGACGAAGCTGCGCGCCGCCGAGATCACGGGACGTGTGGTGGTGCGGCTGACGCCCTTGGAGGAACTTCGAAGATCGAAATACGATTTCGAGTTGGAGAATGGGGATAGGCTGAGGGTCCCGCAGACTCCCGGCGTGGTGCACGTCGTCGGCGAGGTCTTCAATCAGACCTCTCTGGTGCATGAACGCGGAGAAACGGTGAGTTATTACCTGCGCCGCGTGGGTGGCATGACCAAGGAAGCGGACAAGAAACAGGTGAGTGTGGTCAAGGCGGACGGCTCAGTGATCAGTATCGCCCAGGGCAATCGTGGCAGACTGATCTTCTGGGATTCGCAATACAACCAGTGGTCCTTTGGCGGGTTCATGAGTCTGCGTCTGGAGGCTGGCGACACGATCGTGGTGCCTCGGAAGATCGACAAGTCCCAGTGGCTCAGGACTACCAAGGACATCACGCAGATTCTGGCCAACATCGCTGTCACCGCCGGCGTGGCCTTTGCTGTGCTGAAGTGATAGCGGAAGGGAAGAGCATAGTGACAGATCCCCAGGCCAGATCTCAGCAGTTGGTTTCGGCGAGGCCGGCGGCCGATCATGTGCAGTAGCTAGATGTGGCAGACACCGCCAAGGAAGTGAAGAGACTGCTCTTCCGCAGTTCGTTGGAGACAGAAACCTGGTCCCAAGCGGGCGGGTCCAGGGTCAATTGCACCGTGGCTTGCTCGATCTCGGGTTCGACTCGGTTCTTGAGGAGACGCTTGCCTGAAGCGATAGTACGTCAATGTCTCGCTCACGGACTCCCGCACTTTCTTGGCCGCCCTTTCAAGCTTCATGGTTGGCTTCGGACGACTTTGGACTTGAAGCGGACCGAGCTTTTTCTATAATGACCGCATGGCTACAATGCAGTGAGATGATAGGATTGTGGGTAGCTGTCGTGCATGAGGGCCTCTCGTGCGAGAGGGGGAGAAGGGCAGGCATGAGCAGGGCATTTGTATGGAGCAAGCAGCACGGGTTGGTAGCATGGATTCGAAACAGGCGACACCGACGGGCAGGATCAACGCCGGAGCGGTGACGGGACGGGGCTTGCAGTTGCACTCGTACGCAAGTCACTCCGCCGCGACATTGGGGTCGCCGCCGGGTCCAAACGCCGTTGCTCGCTCGGTCATCCAGATGCCGAAGACAGGGGAGTTCCTGATCCGGCTCCTGGATATCGTCGGCTCCTTGGTCCTCCTTGTCCTGGCCCTGCCCGTAATGGTCGTCTCCGCCCTGGCGATCAAGATTACGTCCGTCGGTCCGGTCTTTTACCGGCAGGAGCGTGTGGGGCAAGGCGGCAGGCTCTTCACCCTGTGCAAATTTCGCACGATGATCAATGACGCGGAAAAACACGTTGGTCCGGTCTGGGCCGCGAAAGATGATGATCGTGTCACGCCGGTGGGCCGCATTCTCCGACGCATGCGAATCGATGAGCTGCCCCAGATCTACAATGTCCTGCGGGGGGACATGAGCCTTGTCGGTCCCCGGCCGGAGAGGCCCTTCTTCGTTGAGCGGCATAGGGCTTTGCAGGGCGTTCGCTTGGCCGTCAAGCCGGGACTGACCGGCTTAGCCCAAGTCCGCAGTTTCTATGACCTCAAGCCCACCCACAAGGTCAAGTACGACTATCTGTACATTCAGAACCGTTCGCTGCTTCTGAATATCTATATCCTCCTGCGAACGGTGCCGGTGCTGTTCACAAAAAGGGGATGGTGAAACCGGTCATCAGTAGTCAGTCCTCAGCGATCAGTCATCGGCACCATAGAAGCTCCCCAGCTAGAGACCGCCAACTGGCTGTTACCCACTACGTGGGGTACGCCCACGGCTTTCGATATTCTCGCCGGAGCAGGGCGTCGGCTTGTGAGTCGCCGACGCACACTTCCTTTTCTCCATCCCACCGGACGCTTCGTCCCAGCTTATAGGACAGCATCCCCAAGAGGCTCATGTTCGTCGAGCGGTGGATTTCCTCAATGTCGCTGATTGGGCGCCGTCCCGTCTCGATGGCGCTCAGAAAGTCGGCCCAGAGCTCCTTGATGTTCTGGTCGTCCGGCTGGTTGAGCTTGGGCTCCTCGTGGATCTCCTTCTGTCCTCGGCCCAGCGGGAAGAAGGTCCAGCCTTTCTGCCAGCCCATGTGGAACGTCCCTTTTGTGCCGTAGAAGAAGCACCCGACGCTTTCGGTCTTCTCGGCCGGATTGCCCGCGAATTGGCGGTGCTCCCACGTGACGGTCAGGTCCTCGAGTTCGTACGTTACCACCTGATGGTCCGGGGCGTCGGTGGTCTGCTGCTGGTCGGAGAGGATGGGCTTGCCCTTGATCGGCTGGCCCCCGGTGGAGTACACGGTCTTGGGCCATTTTCTCTCCATGATCCACAGGACTTGGTCGAGCCAGTGGACGCCCCAGTCGCCCAGCGTGCCGTTGCCATAGTCGAGGTACTGGCGAAAGCCCCGTGGATGCATACCGGTATTGTACGGCCGTAGGGGAGCAGGGCCGCACCATAGATCCCAGTTCAACTCTTTCGGCGCCGGGGTGTTCTTTCTCGGCTGCTCCGGGCCGTCCCCTCCATAGAGCACGAAGCATCGGACCATTCCGATCTTTCCGGCCCCTCCCTCCTGCAGGAACTTCCTACCCGACACATTATGCGGCGAGATGCGGCGGTGCGTGCCTACCTGCACCACGCCGTTGGCCTCTCGGGCCGCTTTGACCATCGCCTTGCCCTCGAGGATCGTGTGACTGATCGGCTTTTCCACGTACACGTGAGCGCCGGCCTTGACCGCGTCGATCATCGCCAGCGGATGCCAGTGGTCCGGCATCGCGACGATGGCAATCTCCGGCTTCTCCTTCTCCAGCATCTCGCGGTAATCCTCGTACGGTTTCGGTTGATCGCTCCCCCATTTCGCCACCTCCGCGGTGCACTTGTCGAGCTGCCGGCGGTCTACGTCCACCAGGCCGACGATCTTGCACCGGCCTGACGCCACCGCCTCCCGCAGGATATTCGTTCCCCACCAGCCGGAGCCGATCAGGGCCGTGCGGTACATCTTGTCCCGCTGGGCCGGGGCAACGGCGGGAAAGCCCAGAGCCAGTCCCGTGGCAATCGAGCTTCTCAGAAACGAGCGGCGGTCGATGGACATGATCTTCTCCTTCCCAAGCGATGAAAGCTTAGTTCTCATCCTTTTTGAGACCGACAGAAGCGGTGCTCCATGTTATCGCTCTCCAATTTATTGGCCATCTGGTTTGCGTCAAGCCTAAAATGGCACCCTGAATGCGCGTCCGGGCCCGTGTGACCTCATGGAAACCCGTGCACGATGACAATTGTGGGAGTGGGATCGATGATGGTGTTCATGCTTCTGGTGATCATCGCGACGGTGGCACTTGGCACGCCCGACAGTGGAGCGGCGCACCGTGAGACTGTCTCCGGCGCTGCCGTCGCCTTTTCCTTCGAGGTGAAACCCCTCGTGCCCGCGCCATCCGATCCGTCAAAGCTGCGTTCATGGCGCGAGGCACTCGCGACCGAACGCCAGAACCTGCGGCAGCGCCTTGGCTATGGCGATGAGTCCTACCGTGGTCGTGAGTTCGCGTGGGTCCCCTCCTGCTATTCGTGCTGCTTCGCCATGATGTACGACCAGAGGCTCTACGACCCGGCGCGCGGCCGCTACACAATCGAGCGATTCCTGGAGGAGGGGATCAAGGAATTCGGCGGCTACGATGCGATCGTACTGTGGCACGCGTACCCGCGGATCGGTTTTGATGAGCGTAACCAGTTTGATTTCTATCGGGACATGCCGGGCGGCTTCGCCGGTTTGCGAGAGCTTAGTCGCGCCATCCACGGCTGCGGCGTAAAGGTCTTTCTGGACTACAACCCGTGGGACACCGGGACGCGCCGGGAAGGGAAATCCGATGCGGAGATGCTGGCCGAAGTCGCGGGGGCCATCGAGGCCGACGGGATTTTTCTCGACACCCTCCACGAGGGAATGCAGGAGCTTCGGACCAAGCTGGACGCTGTACGCCCGGGCATCGTCCTGGAGTCGGAGTTGACCCTGCCCGCGGCGCGAATCCGCGACCACCACATGTCCTGGGCTCAAGGGTTCAGCGACAGCGAGGTCCCCGGGGTCCTCTGGAACAAGTGGTTTGAGCGACGGCACATGATGCACCAAATTCAGCGTTGGAACCACGACCACACCAGCGAGCTCCAGATGGCCTGGATGAACGGCAGCGGTATGCTCGTCTGGGAGAACGTCTTTGGCACCTGGATGGGCTGGAGCAGCCGCGACCGCGCGATCCTCGGTTCCATGCTGCCCGTCCAGCGGCGGTACGTCGGTCTGTTCTCCGGCGAGAGCTGGACGCCCCTGGTGCCCACCGAGGCTGCCCGCGCCTACGCAAGTTTGTGGCAGGGCGGGGGTGTCCGGCTGTGGACGGTCGTGAATCGCTCTGATAGGAGCATCGAAGGCACATTGCTGAGAGTGCCGCACGTGGAAGGCGCTGACTATTTCGATCTTATCGCCGGTCGCGAGGTGCGCCACAAGGGTGGTAGTGAGGTATTGCTGAATGGCCACATTCGGCCTCGCGGGATCGGGGCATTTGTCGCCGGGAGTCGGACGACACTGGGCCCGGACTTTGGGGATTTCTTGAAAGCTCAAGCGGCAACCGATCAGATGGCTGACTGGAACTCGAACTCGCTCGTCCCAAACGAGAAGCTGCGGCCCGTGGAACGTACAAAGCTGTCCGGAGCCGATAAGATTCCCGGCGGCATGGTCGTGATTCCCGCTGCGTGTTTTCACATGACGACTCAGTGCCGCAACCGTGAGTGCGGCCTCTATTCACTGGCAGGGCAAGAACCGCCCGCCCACCCCAGCCGCAGCCTGCACAGGGTTATCCGCTTTGATCGAGAGGTTCAGGTCCGACCGTACGCGATGGATCTGACGCCTGTGACCAACGAACAGTATGCTGAGTTTCTCAAGCAGACCGGCTACAAACCCAAGGACCAGACGAACTTCCTGAAGCACTGGCACAACGGTCAGGTGCCACCCGGCCTGGAGGATCATCCTGTTGTTTACGTGGACCTTGAGGATGCACGTGCCTACGCCCGATGGGCAGGCAAGCGTCTGCCCACCGAGGAAGAGTGGCAGCATGCCGCCCAAGGGGACGATGGCAGGGCGTATCCGTGGGGCAACGAGTGGCAAGAGGGTCGCTGCAACGATGGGCGATCCGGCGGAACGACCGCGGTCACGGCCTTTCCCCAGGGCCGCTGCCCATTCGGCTGTTACGACCTGTGTGGCAACACATGGGAATGGACCGAGAGCGAGCGAAGCGACGGCCGGACGCGGTTCTGTATTCTTAAGGGCGGCTCGTACTACAAGGCCAAAGGCTCCGACTGGTACGCCGACGGTGGTCCCCAGCCGTGTGACTTCGCCGCCAAGTTCCTCCTGCTATGGCCCGGCCTCGACCGCTGCAGCACCATCGGGTTTCGCTGCGTCTTGGATCTTGCCGACAAAGAGCGAGATGTCGAATAGCAGGATGTGCCAAGCGAGATGAACGTCCGGCAACAACGGCCCGTCTGGTCCGTAATGTCCGCGGTTGCGGGAAAGACGTCGCGAGTCTGCCCAGGTGAACAAGGAGGTTCCTGTATGCGCATTTGTGAATTGGGGTCAACCCGACCCTGGCTATTGGGAATACGCCTACCAGGAGGTGACGGTCAGGCAGTTCCGCGGAACGATATCATTTCGTGGCAGGACTCAATTCGAGAGAGCGGGACCACCGTGATCTTCTCCTGAAGGGAATACGTCTTCGAACCGGGATAGATCACAAAGAGGCGTTCCAGTTGCAGCTCTGCCAACGCGATATGCATGGAACGGGAGGCGCCGGGAGCATCACGGTACTTGAATTCAAAACCATACCGTTGTCCCTCAATGGTGACCAGGAGATCCAACTCGGCGCCGGCGTGGGTGGCCCAGAAATAGGGAGTGCGGATCTGAAAATTCCTTACGATCTGATCGAGGGCGAATCCCTCCCAGGAGGCACCCAGTTTGGGATGGCTGAGCAGGGCACGTTGATCACGAATGTCCAGCAGGGAATGGAGGAGTCCGGAATCTTGCAGGAATACTTTGGGCGATTTGACCTGCCGTTTCTTTATGTTCTCGTACCAGGGTTGCAGCACACGGACCATATAGGCCCCGTTCAGGATATCCAAGTACCGGCGGGCGGTCATGTTCGAAAAACCCAGAGAAACGGCCAGTTGTGCGGCATTCCAGACTTGGCCATGCGTATGGGCCAACATGGTCCAGAACCGGCGGAGTTGGGCCGGGGGAGAGTCGATTCCGAAATTCCGCAAATCGCGTTCGAGGAAGGTGGAGATGAAATTGTCTCTCCAAGCCGCACTGTCCTCGTCCGTCTGGGCCAGATAAGAAAGCGGGAAGCCGCCTCTCTGCCACAACTGTGTCAGGTGCTCTGCCCCGACTTCCTCCAGGCCAAATCCGGACATGTAAACGAACTCGATGCGCCCGGCGAGAGTCTCGGAGCTGCGCCGCATGAGATCGGGCGAGGCACTGCCCAGGATGAGAAATCTGGCCGGCAAAGGCTGGCGATCCGCAAGTACGCGCAGGAGTGGGAATAGTTCGGGCGTCCGTTGTATCTCGTCGATGACTACGAGCCCCTCCAAAGGCTCCAGAGCAAGAGAGGGATTCTCCAGCCGTCGTGTGTCCGTCGGATCTTCCAAGTCGAAGTACTCGGCCCTCTTCCCTGTGGCGAAGTGCCGGGCCAATGCGGTCTTGCCGCATTGCCGAGGCCCGAGCAAAGCGACTATACGACTCCGCCGAAGAGCCGTGTCGATTTGCTGGCAGAGTCTATCTCTTTCGATCCACATTCTTGAAATTCTAACATCTGATGCAACTTATTCAAGGAAAATCCGGCGATGGAGTGCTCTATTGTCCACGTTGGTGTTGGTCAGAGCACGCCGTACTCATCGTAGACGTCGCGCAGGGTGCGGCCTTTGAGGAGTTCCCGCCGGGAATCGCTCTCCTTACCCACCTTCTCGGCGGCCAGATTCAGCACCTTGTCTTCCAGGGCCGACGGCACCACGACGATGCCGTCGAAATCGGCGAATATCAATTCCCCCGGATGCACCAGTACCTCGCCGCAAGTCACGGGCACATCGTAAGCCATGACACGGCCGCGGCCTTTGCTGTCCAGCGGCCGGATGCCCTGGTAGAAAACCGGAAAGTGCAGCTCGATGATCTTGCGGCAATCGCGAATCTGGCTGTCACAGATGCACCCGACAGCGCCGTTGTGCTGGGCCACGGTGCTCATCAACTCCCCCCAAGGGGCGTTGCGGCCAGCATAGTCGGTCGAGTGTACCACGACGTCCCCCGGCTGGAGAGAGTCCATGAGGCCGATTTCCATGGCGTAGGGGTCCTCATCGACATAATCCACATCCATCCAGCGGGCCGTGCGCGCCCGACCGACAATGGTGCAATGGTCGGGGTCCAGCGGCCGTAGTCTCTGGTGCATGGCCTGGTGGAGACAACCGAGGCTGTCGAGAACGTCGCAAACGGCGGGAACGTAAAGGTGCTGGTTGATCCAGGCAAAGCGCTCCTGGTCGTTGGCAAATGAGAGCATAGGCAGTCCTTTCAGGCCCACACAAAAGGTCTCATAACGGTGGGGATGACGCAATGGGTCGCCAGTTGACGCTGCTGGCAGAGCCAATGGAACGTCCAGGGATTCTCCGCATTCAGCGTCATCATGTCGTAGTGATTCGGCAGGACATAGCGCGGCTTGACGGATGCCGTCAACTCGACCGCCTGCTCCACCGTCAAGTTGCCCCATTTTCCATTGATCGGAAGCAGCAGCACTTCGACCTGTTTGGGGGCGGCCTGCAGAAGCAGGGGAGTGAAGGCCGTATCGGATGCGTGGTACACACTGCGTCCGTTGGCGAAGGTCAGTAGGTACCCGGTGGTATCGAGCACATCGGCGCCCGTAGGTAGCGCAAACACCCCTGTGATGCTCACGTTCATGCACGACCCTTGCTCTCCCGCGTCCAGCCGGACCACATGGTCGGAGGCGACGCCCAAATCGATCAACTTGCGCGCTGCCAGACGCGGTGCGACAAACCGGGTGTTTTCCTTGTGCCTACAGCGTCGAATCGTCTCCGGGTCGAGGTGGTCCAAGTGATCGTGCGTCACAAGGTATAGACCGACAGCCAAATCCTCGGGCTCCAGCGGCACAGGAAGCAATCTGCTGAATTCCGGCAGTATCGTTCTGACAGAGTCGCTCAGGTAGGGATCGATCGCGATCGTGACCCCGGCACTGCGGATGATGTAGCCGGCCTGGCCAAGAAACCAGAGCGCCGCCTGATCGGTCTGGAGTTCAAGATCCTGAATCATCTTCATGTTCGCACGACTGCACATGGGCTAAGCATCGGCTGCGCGGAATCGCGCGACGGTTTCTTCGTTGACCTCGACGCCCAGGCCCGGTCCTTCGGGCACGGCCAGCAGACCATCCACACACTGCAGGGGCGTGCGGCACAGGGACCGGGAAATGGGATCGTCACATACATTGTACTCCTGGAAGAGAACCTCCGGGAGAACGGCATTGAGATGAAGTGACGCCGCGGTCAGTAGGTCCGACTGCCAGGCATGCGGGCAAAGAGAGCGGCCGGCCGCTTCGGCGAGCGCGACTACTTGACGTGCCACGGTGAATCCGCCGCAGCGGGAGAGGTCCGGTTGCACGACGTCCACGCCGCCTTCCCGAATCAGGTGCTCGAATCCCCAGACCGTACCTTCTTGTTCGCCGGCCGCGATTCGAATCGGGGTGGCCTCGGCCACCGCCTTGTACGCGGCATAGTCCTCCGGGTGGCATGGCTCCTCCACCCAGAAGGGATCGAAGGGCTCAATGGCCTGGATCATCGAGATCGTCTCTTCCACAGATCGAGGATAGATCCAGCCGGCATCGACCATAAGAACACGGTCCTTCCCCAGGCTTTCGCGGGCCGCCTGGACGAGGGCCGCATCTTTGTGTCGATCTCTCCCAAACCCTCCCCATCCGAACTTCACCGCCGTGAAGCCGGAATCGATATACCGCTGTGCCGCTTCCTTCATCGCTTGCGGCGTGTCGCGGAACAGCGTGCTCGCGTAGGCCGGCACCTGTCTGCGCCGGGCTCCACCGAGCAGCGCGTGGATAGGTTTGTCCAGAGCCTTGCCCATGATGTCATAGCAGGCAATGTCGATGCCGCTGATGGCCTGGAGAACCACACCCCTGCGACCGTAATACATCGTATGATTGAAGAGCTTGGTCCACAGTCGTTCCGTCTCGAAGGGATCTTCGCCAACCGCCAAGCTGCCGATCCCATCGAAAAAGCCGGTGCCGTCGCCCGGGGCTTCGATCACCGCCTTGAGCGCATGGGGTTGCGTCTCGATCTCGGCCCAGCCCTCGATCCCCGCATCCGTGGAGACGCGAAGAAGCGAGCGGTACTTTGGGCCGGAGGCCTCGCCGCCGTGCAGGCCATAGCCGCGCGGTGATTCCAGAATGATGGCTTCGATCTGAGTAATCTTCATGGGCACAAAACCACTTTGATCGCACGATCGCCGTCTCTGGCGGTCGATAGTGCTTCCTCTGCCTTCTCCAGCGAAAATCGGTGTGTTACGAGAGAGCGAAAATCGATCAGGCCGCTGGCCGCAAGCTGGACGCCTCTGTCCCAGAGCAGAGGCGAGCCGATGCCTGTGACCACGTACAGGTCTTTCTGCACGATCCGATCCGAGACAATGTTAGCCTGGCCGGAGTCGGACACGCCGTAGAGGACCACGCGCCCGCCGGGCCGGACCCACTCAAAGGCCTGACCCACGGCGGTGTTCGCGCCCGAAGCCTCCACGACGATGTCGGGTCCGTTGCCCCCGGTGGCTTGCAGAACCTTTTCTTTGAGATCGGCGTCCCGGTAGGCCCAGGTCTCCGTTGCGCCGAACCGTTTCGCCAAGCCCAGCCGCACTTCACCTCGCCCAATCATCAAGACCGGCGTGCCGCCTGAAGTGCGGGCGAGCGCCAGAAAGAGCAGGCCCGCGGGGCCACTGCCAAAGATCAGGACGGATTCGCCCGGTTGAGGCTGAGCCCTGAGAAACGCGCCCCAGGTGCAGTTGAGCGGCTCCATGATGGCGCCCGCTTCGAACGACAGCGCCTCGGGCCAACGATAGAGATTCGCGACCGGAACAGTCACATACTCGGCATAGCCGCCGTCGCCGCCGGTGGTGCCCAGCTCGCCGCCGGCCTTGCAGAGCAGTTTCCGGCCGGCATGGCAGTAGGGGCACATACCACACCCGATGACCGGGTCCACAATGACTCTGACTCCCACCCAGTTGGATGGGACGCCGCCGCCCACGCTCTCCACGACGCCGGCGATCTCGTGGCCGAGCACTTGCGGGATTCGGTCAAATCTCTGACTGCCGGCCAGCAGGTGCAGATCCGTGGCGCAGATGCCCACCGCGTGCACGCGGACGAGAGCCTCCCCCCAACCGGCAGGGCGGCAGGGTCGCTCCTGGAGCTCCAAATGTCCGTCCCTGATTACGAGGGCCTTCATCGGTTCGGTTCCTCCACCAGATTATTGCCGCAAGATTACCAGAACCGCCAGTAAAGGTACACCCAAATACAGGCATACAGGGCCAGCCAGAGTCTCACGCGTTTGTAGAAAGGCCGCGCGGCCCCTGCGTCGTAGTTGGCAAGCAGTGCAGGGCTCCACAGTAGCGATGATGTGGCTTCTTCCGGCCCCGGTGGCGTGGCCAGGGACACCACCACAATCCCGGCCATGATGATGACTTGAGCGAGGAATGCCAGATACAGCCAGTGCAGCCGGTAGCCCAGGACGGGAGCGCCCAGGGCAATCACCGTCTGGATGGCCAAGCCGCCGATAATGCCGAACAGGGCGCCCTGGTAATTCGTCCGCTTCCACAGAATTCCCAAAATGAACACGGAGACGAAGGGAGTTGCCAGGTACGTGACACCCGTCTGAAAGTACTTGAAGATGCCGCCCAGCATTTCCACCGCCGGAGCTGCTACACCCGCGATGGCCAGTGCGAGCAACGAGGCCGTCTGCCCCGCGCGAATCACCTGCTGCTGAGTGGCGTCCGGCCGCAGCATCTTCTTGTAGATGTCCAGCGCGAAGATGGTCGCAGTGGAGTTGGCCAGCGCGCTGACCGTGGACATCACTGCCGCGAGGAAGCCCGCCAGGACCACGCCACGGAGTCCAAAACCGGAGGCGAAGGTGCCCAGGGCGAGAGGAAAGGCGGTGTCCGGATTGGTGAGGGGCTCGGCCTGGTGCAACTCGTGAATCCAGAAGAAGACGATGAAACCGAGGAAGCAGGTGACCATGGGACGCAGCAGGTTGACGAAACCGGCAAACACAATTCCCATGAGGCCGTCCCAGGTCGAGCGGGCGCCCAGGACTCTCTGGATCATCACCTGGTTGGTGGCCTGATAGAAGAGAAACACGCCCAGCGAGCCGCAGATCAGGGCGGGGAAGGGGGCTACCGGGTCGAGCGGCGGGTGATAAAGGTGAAAACGTTCGGGATTGGCTTGCACCATTGCCGTCCAACCACCGGGGATCTTGTTCAGCGCGACGAAGAAGAGAACGATCCCGCCCCCCAGCAGGAACACGCACTGTACGGCGTCGGTCCACATCACCGAGGCCAGTCCGCCCCTGACCGTATAGAGACCCACCAAGATCACGGTGCCCCAGAGGGTGACGTGAAAGCTCCATCCGGTAAGCTGGGAGAAGACCAGGCTGCCGCCGTAGAGGACCGGCGCCAGGAATACCAGAACGTAGGCGGCGAGCATGACCCAGCTATAGATGTCGCCGCAGAGGGGGCCGAAGCGCCGCGTCAGGAACTCCGGGACGGTGGCGATCCGGTTCTTCAGATACACGGGGATGAAGAACAACAGCACGAGCAAGTACGTGGGCAGACACCACCACTCCCAATTGGCGATGCCCATGCCGTGCTGATACGCCGCGCCAATCGTCCCGACGATCTGCTCGCTGGAGACACTGGTGGACACGAAGGCTGAGCCGATGATCCACCAGGGCAGCCGCTCCGAGGCGAGAAAATAGTCTCGGGCCGTGGTGTTTTGCCGGCGCGAGGCCCAGAGCCCGACCCCGATCACGAAGACGAGCGATCCGAGGATGATCGCGATGTCCAGCGGGCTCAAGACGAAATTCACGGCAGGAGTCTCCCCAGCGGTGTGCGCCGCTCGGCCAGGCAGGGACGGAACGCCTCGGCGTACGGGACCCCGACACGCTGTCCGGCGGCCTTCAGTCGCTCCTCTATCATGTCGCGGTAATCCTTTCCCAGCAAGCGTTGCGATACCTCGATTTGGCTCTTGTGGAGCCCAATGATCTGCCGCATCCGCACGGCTGTGGCGGCGTCGATCTCGACGAAATGAGTGGCCTCGAAGCCAAACCCGGGCCCCGGGTCTATGTAGAAGATCGGCGGCACACGCGCCAACGCCGGACTCTCGGTTCGCACGGAGGCAATCTGCGAAAGCAATGCGGATTGAAATACAAGGGCTGAGGTCGCGGAGTGGTCGAGGTTGTAGTCCTGAGAAAAGTGGGTGAAGAGCAGATCCGCTTTAGTGCGTCGGATCGCCTCGATCATCTTGATCCGGTTGTCCCAAGTGTCGTACAAGGCCTCGTCCGGCTCGCCAAAGCAATGGTATTCGGCGTCCATCGTGCGCGCCACCTCCCGCATCTCCTGGTCGCGCAGGCGGGCACACTCGGCGTGGGGAAAGTCCGGATCGTCGCTGATTCCTTTGTCCCCGTTCGTAGCGCAGACCAGAGAGACTTGATCGCCGCGCTGGCAATAGAGCAGGAGCGTCCCCAGGCAAAACATCTCGTCGTCCGGGTGGGCGCCGATGAAGACTACGTTCATACCGGTTCTCCCCACAGAAGATGAATCGCATCGCGGTGGATGATCTCCTCAATGGCTGGGAGACTCACGCAGGGCAGATCCGTTCCTCTGGTGAAACGGTTGATGGCTCGCAGGCCGTCGAGCGACCCGGCTGGAGTTGTGAAAGGATAGTCCGAGCCGAACAGGAGCTTGTGCAGGACGCCGTACTCCTGGGCCAGTACCATCGAGTTGTAGAACTGCCAGGGCCGGCCATAAAGGGCGCTCACGTCGGCATAGACGTTGGGATGCTTACGAATCACCGCGATGGCTTCGCCTTCCCACGGGTGGCCGAGATGGGCGATGACGATTTTGAGATCCACAAAACGGCTGGCCACCGCATCGATCAGCACCGGCCGCGACCAGGCCAACGGCCCCAAGCGCACGAAGGAGGTGCCTACGTGGAACAGGACCGGCAGGTTGTGCTTGACGCAATTGGCGTAGAGCCAGTCGAGCTTCGGGTCCGTTGGGTTGAAACCCGCGTAGATGGGTCCGAGCTTCACCCCGTGCAGGCGAAGGTCCTGAAGCGAGCGCTCGAAGTCGTCCTTCCAGCCTGGTTCATTGGGATCGAGGGACATGAACCCGATCAGCTTCTCCGGGGCCCGGGCCACGAAATGAGCGAGGAATTCGTTGGGCACACGCAGCCCGCTCATCAGCCCGCGCAGGCCGAAGCAGATCGCGCGGTCACACGGCTCCATGTCCTTGCGGTAAGTATCGAATTCCACACTGATATCGATCCGGGCTCCCGGATGGACATTCTGCAAGTCGTGGAGGAAGCTGGGATCAATGTGGGAGGCACAGTCCCAGGCATGCGTATGGACATCCACGATCACGAGGGATACTCCTTGACATTCTCCGGAATTCTCACGATACTGGGCTTGATTGCCTGGTTACGAAACCTCGTTGCAGGGCACGCAATACCGGAGGGCATTGTATGACACCTCGGGAAGATGTCAATCCCGAACTACGTAGGGGCAGGCCCCCGTGCCTGCCCGTCGCCGGAGGGCGACCACCTGGAGGGCAACCACGGGGGGTTGCCCCTACGCGGGACCGCATTTGGGGCCTCCTGGGCGTCCTTGCGGCGCTCTTGTGTTGTGCCACGGCCCAAGCCCAGACCGAAACCCCCTTGGTGCGGGTGTCTCTGGAGCAGCGGATGGGTCCGTTAGAGATGGGCCGATTCGCGTTGGGCCAGGGCGGGCTATCGGAAGACCCCATGTGGGATGGTCGCATCGCCGAGATCCGGGCCCTGCGACCGAAGGTCATTCGCCTGTTCATCCAGGAGTACTTTGACCTCTTGCCGGCCCGCGACCGCTACCATTTCACGACGCTGGACCGTTCCGTGGACACCATTCTCCAGGCGGGGGCCGAGCCGCTGATGTGTATCTGTTTCAAGCCGCGGGTCCTGTTCCCGGTTGTCGACCAGGATATCGTGGAGCCGAACGATTATGAGCCGTGGGAGAAGCTGATCTTCCATCTCGTACGCCACTACCAGGAGCGTCGTGCCGGCATTCGCTACTGGGAAGTTGGCAATGAACCTGATATCGGTGAGGACGGCGGCTGTCCCTACCGGTTCAAACCGGAAAGCTACTGCCGATACTATCAGCACACAGCGGCGGCTATCCTGCGGGCCGACCCCCAGGCCTTGGTGGGCGGCCCGGCGCTGGCCAACCCCCGCTCGCCGATCTTGCCGGCTCTGTTGGATCTTTGCAGTCAGCAGAAGGCGCCGCTGCATTTCGTGTCCTGGCACATCTACAGCAGCGACCCCAAGCGAATCCGCACCACGATCGACAACATCAAGACGCTTCTGAGCAAGTATCCTGACCTCAAGCCTCAGACGTTCCTGGATGAATGGAACATGGACCTGGGCTTCCCTCCTACCGATGTGCGGATCCAGCCGTGTTATGTGGCGGAGGTGGCATGGCAAATGAAAGAGGGCGGCCTGGATTACTCATGCTACTACCACATACGGGACTACCATGTCTCCTTTGATCGCTTCGCCCCTTTCATGTCGCCGCGTGGGACCGCCTTTATGGAAGGTTGGTGGAATCGGATGCCCCAATTCGACGGCCTCTTCGACTTTCAGGGTCATGTTCGACCCGCGTATTTCACCTTCAAGCTGCTTTCACGCTTGACCGGGGATCGGCTGCGGCTGACCTCGAATCACGCGCAGGTCCATGGATTGGCGGCCCGTGATGACCGCTATTCGGCGTATCAGTACAACCTCATGCTCTGGAATTTCTCGCCGTTGCCGGCGCAGGTGGAAATCATTCTGCGGGATGTTCCCGGCAATCTGACGGCCAAACCAATCGTCCTGGACGCCGCGACGCCGAGCGACGATGAGATCGCACGGCTCCGGCCGGAAAAACCACTGCAAATCAAGGCCGAGCAGCCATCCTTCAAGGTGGCCCTCGACCCCTACGGAGTCCGCTTCTGGTCCTTGGAGCAACGAAGGTGAGCCATCCCCGACGCGCAGCGGCGCTGCGGGCATGGAACCCTACATCAAACGCAATGAAGGAGGAAGATCATGTTCAAGAAGTGCTACAGTGTGTTTCTGGGGGTGCTCATGCTGGGCTGGGCCGGCAACGTGACGGCCGCGACCTGGACGATCTTCACCAATCAGGTGCCCGCCGCCACGGCCGGCGACCGGGACTTGCCGTACGAATTGGGCACCAAGTTCAAGACCACGGTCGGGGCGCGGGTGCTCAAGGCACGCGTCTACGCCGCCGCAACGGAGACAGGAGTGCATACCGTGCGCCTTTGGCGCGTGGCCGATAGCGCCGTGATTGCCGGCCCCTATGCGTGGACGTTCCCTTCGGGAACCACGGGATGGAAAGAGTTCACGTTGCCGACGCCGGTCGTCATCGAGGGCAATACGGATTACATCATCGACGTGACCAATGGCACCGACCAGTGGTATTTCGGCACCGAGGGGGCGTTCAACTCGCCCATCAATAACGGCCCCTTCGTGACCTACGTGGGCAGCGGTGTCTACACCACGACGCTGGGGGCCATGCCGACGCAGACGTGGAACAACTGCAATTACTATCGAGACGTGGTCATTGAGACCTTTGCGGTCGCCTCCGGCCCCGACCCGGCGAACGGGGCCTTGGCGGTAACAGCGCCTTTGTTCCGCTGGGCGCCGGGAGACGGCGCACGATTCCACAATATATATATCGGCACGGCCCCGGACCTGGGCGCCGCCAACTTGGTGCAGCCACGTTCCCCGCTAACGATGTATTGGTACCCCCAGCCCCTGACGCCAGGGACGACCTATTACTGGCGTGTGGATGAGATCGAGGCCGACGGCGTCACCGTGCACTCGGGCGACGTGTGGAATTTCACGACCCAAGCTCTGACGGCCTACCATCCCGGTCCGGCGGATGGGGCCACGGACGTCTCGCCCGCCCCTATGCTGGTCTGGCTGCCGGGCCAGACGGTGATCACGCATCACGTGTACTTCAGCGACAGCTCGGAGGCGGTCCGTCAGGGTGTGGCGGAGGCGGACAAAGGCGAGTTGAAAGACCTGAGTTTCACCCCCGGCGATCTGCAGACGCTGGCGACCTACTATTGGCGCGTCGATGAGGTCGTGGCCGGCGGCTCGACCCGGGCCGGCGCCGTCTGGAGCTTTACCACGTGCCTGCTCATCGAGGACTTCGAGAGCTACAACGATGACGAAGGCCAAGGCACGCGCATCTACGAGACCTGGATCGACGGATACTCCGATGGGTCGTCCGGCTCGATGGTCGGCTATGCCGAGGCTCCGTTTGCCGAGCAGACGGTCGTCCACGGCGGCAAACAATCGATGCCGCTGGACTACAACAACGTGAATGCACCCTTCTACAGTGAGGCATTCCGGGAGTTTACGCCCGTGCGGAACTGGACCGCCGACGGCGTCAGTGAGTTGGTTCTCTATGTCCGCGGCCAGGCGATGAATACGGCCGCGCCGCTGTACGTGGCTATCGAAGACGCCTCGAAGAAGATCGGCGTCGTAGTCCATTCCGATCCGGCGGTAGTGACCTCGATGAAGTGGGTCCAGTGGAAGATCCCGTTCCGTGCCTTCACGGATGCCGGCGTGAATATGGCCCGTGTCAAGAAGATGTACATCGGCATAGGAGATAAGGGCAATCCCCAAAAGGGCGGGACCGGCCGGATCTATATTGATGATATCTGCGTGACCAAGCCCGCTCCGTAGGACGAGACGGCGCAGAACTGGACGACGGCGATTCCCGGTTAGACCCGCAGGAAGATCTTTCGGCGATACATCCACAGCAGGACCAGCCAAAAGACCAGCAGGATCGCGATGCGCTCCATGATCGGTGCATAGGCTGTGCCAAGGCTCTCGAATACGTGCGGGCCGGCGTGCCGCTTGATGTTGTCCCGGACGAAGGGGTTCATAAGCTGCCACATGCAGTAAAGGGTGATCGGGTTGAGTCCGACGACCACGAGGGGAAAGGCCCAGCGCTTCCAGCCGCCCCATTCGATAACGGCGACCAAGCCGGCCAGGAGCAGGACGGCCCAGCCGCTGCTGTAGAGGGCCCATGAGGGGGTCCAGATGCGCTTCACGATCGGGCACAGCCCGGCCAGCGAGATAACCTGGCCCAGGAGAAGCCCCCCCAACCCGCATAGGACGAGGCGTCTCAGTTTTCCCGTGATCGGCCTGTCACTCCGTAACAACTCACCGGCCAACAGGCCGAAGATCATAGTCGCGATCGCGGGCACGAAGTTCAGCGTCTGATAGCCGCCGGTGTTGAAGACAAACGGCTTCTCGTGCGGAAAGAGGTTCAAAAACCACCGGTCAAACGTTGCGGCGAAGTTGGCGTTCTTCTCCCAATGGGCGGCCAGACCGCTCAGGTGCGGCCAATTCGCGGGCACCCCCACGCTCTGCCAGTCGAAACCCGCCGTCGGCAGCGGATACAGCGCGAATGCCAGCCAATAGACGAATAAAATTCCGAAAGCGGCGAGCCATTGGGTCCGCGGCCTCGTGAACGCTAGAAGAAAGACGACCGGATAGCCCAGGCCGATCTGCGCGAGCACATTCGAGAAGCTCCAGACCGTTTGCCTGCTCCAGGCGGACGTGAGAAACACCGCCAGGAGCACCAGCGCCAGGGCCCGCCAAAGCGCGTGGCCGAACAACCGTCCGAAGCTCTGCCCGCGCGCACGGCGGTTGGCCACCGACCACGGCAGGGCGACACCGACCATGAACATGAACGCTGGCTGGATGAGATCCCACAGGGTGCATCCGGCCCAGGACGCATGATCGGTCTGTTGCTTCAGGAACTGCCACAGCCCGCTATTGGGAAACTGCCGTGCCACCTCGCCCAGACCCAATCCGCTGGAAGCCATCAGCAGCATGATCGCACCACGATAGGCGTCCAGCGAGAGCAGCCGTTCAGGTTTGCCCCGGTCGGCAAGCTCGGCGACAGAGGAAGACGGCGGTTTCTGCGCCTCGGGAGGCACGCCGCGGCTGTCATTCAGCGTAACCATAACTATCCCTCTCTACTGCGGCGGAGAGTTTTTCGCCATTGCTTGCGCCGGCAGGTGTATGTCGGCCGGCCAGGGCGAGACTTCAAGCTGCTCAAAGGCTTGGAGTTCCGAGAGCCCCATTCCCTTGCCGTCCAGCGGCGTGAAGAGCAAGCGGACGTATCGCCCGGTCAACGGCTGGGTGAAGACGAGCGGAAAGGAGTAGGCCAGGCGACCGCCGGCCGGCAGGCTCTCGTAGGCCGGACTGTCGTCGTGTTCCCAGGGTTCGTAGTCGCCCGGTGGGTTCCACAGGTCATCGTGACGGACCATCCCGCCGGATTGCCAGCGCTGGCCATCTTCCGAGACGGCTACCTCGATCGAGGCCGGGTGACAGAAGCTTGCGTTGGGTTGGTGGGTGCTCACCCGCACGCCGGCCATCCGGGCCTGGTCCTCCAGATCAATCACGAAGGTCACCGGCTCGCCTGGGTCCCAGAAGGCCGTGGCGGCCTGGACGGTCTTGTCCCGCACATAGTCCGTTGGGGCGATGATGCTGCCGTTGGTCAGTTCGCAGCCGTCGCTGTCAGGATTGCCGGATGGCGTGCTGGAGTTGCGACTGGCCGTATAGGGCTTGCCCTGGGCGAGGTTCCTGCCCCAGTGGTACGTGACCTTCGCCCGCTCCCAACCCGGGCCAACGTCAATACCGTCTGAGTAGCCGGGATGCTCGGCTCTTCCGCCGGGGCCGGAGCCTTGCAGGTTCATTCGCACCCAGTGCATCGTCGGGTCACGCCGGCCCGCCACGTTGATCGTGTACCGGTGGGGGAGAGAGCGGACCAGTTCAGTATGCGAGCGGAGGACGTCGCCTCCTTTCCGGTGCTCCGTCCAGGTGTAGGTTACTTCGAGTGGCTGGAATACGGCGTCACGCGGCTTTTGGCAGAGGCGGATCAGCAGATCCTGGATTCCCGGCATGTTGTAGGTTGCCGCTCCGCTCTTGCAGAAGAAGACCCCGCGGAAATACGCCTGTCGTGTGCCCGCCGGAACATCATCGAAGCTACCAAGGACCTGCTCGTCGAACGGAAAGTCCCCGTCCTTGTTCAAGTGAAACTGCTCGAAGCTCGCGCCGTCCCACGAGCGGCGCAGGGAGACCCAGGACTGCGGCGAGCGATTGGTGCTGATGACGCCGTAGGCAACAGTGGTGATGTCGGTCGGCACGGCGAGTCGCCACGTGACCGAACATTCCCGGCCGTTCACGCCCGCGCCCAGGGTGGCTTTGTACATGCCGTCCGGCTCCTTGTCGCTGAAGACGTGGTCTTCTTCGACGGCCGTCTGCCGGTACGCTCCGGCGTGCAGGACGGGCCATAGCTCCGTTGTCTCCACCTGCTCATCCGTACGTAAAAGGATCTCATTCGTGCCGAGAGTCAGCTTGGGCAGCGTCAGCCGATCGAGCTGAGTGATTGTGACCACGCGGAATGAATCAAGGCCGACATCACTCTTGCTCTGCGCCGCGCGCGTCTCACACTTGATCAGGCACTGGGTTACCCCGGCGACTTCATCCCGCAGCACGACGCGCATGGTTTGCGGGCCGGTTCCTGCGGGGCTCCAGACCGACCGCCAATGGAGGCCGGCGTCGCGCGATACGTGGACACTCAGAGTATCATCGCCGGTCGCACGCAGCCCTTGAGCATCGAGCCGCATCGACGTAATCACGTTGGCAGCATAGATCTTGAAGATGGCCCGGGCCGTGGTGGCAGGGCCCGCCGGATGCAGATTGGGTCCGGCGCCGTCCTCGCTTCGCAGCGCTACTCCCTCATCCTCATAGAGAACCTTGCGGCAGTTGCCGGCGGCGAGATTGGGCTCGAACACCCACCGTCCGTTGCCACGGATATGGTTCTCGCCCTTGGGACCGTCGGGATCGGAGCCGTTGGGCATGGGACGGAAGTAGGCCAGATCGCCATCCGATTCGGTGCCTTGCCTGTTGCGGTTCAGAGGCGTCCAGTAGCGCGTGTAGGACTCATACGGCCGTAGGTTGAGCACGTAGCGATGGCCGTAGCGGGCGTTCTGGCAGTAGCGATCCACCTCGAAACCATCGGTATACGAAGAGGCCCCGGCCTCCAGCGTCCGGTAGAACGCCACCGGCTGGTCGGCGGCACAGCGCCAGCCGGTCGGCCCCGGATGCGTGCCGCACGCCGGGGCGTAATGATAGAGGTAGTAGTGCCCCGGCTCGCTCTTGCCGTCGGAAAGCGCACAGGCGTGGGCCTCTTTGATCTCGTCGCAACTGGCCACCTGTCCCTCGTGATTGTAGCAGTAGATGCTCATCGAGGAATCGAACAAGTGCCAGGTTTTTCCGCTGTCCCAGGAGACCTCGCTGACGGTGTGATCGCCCAACTGGACGTACCGGGCTTGGTAGCCAAGCTGCCGCCAGCAGGCGATGTTCAGCAGGGAGATGATGCCGCAGTTCATGGCGCCATACGAATTGAAGTGCAGGATCGGATCGAGGAGGTAGCGCCCGCCCTCCGTGGCGCAGCTCATTTGGTGCCGCGCCCGCCGGCCCCAGCGCCAGATGGCGATACACTTGTCCTGGGGATCTTGCCAGTTGCCCGTGGCGGACTCGGCCAGCGACGCGAGGTCGGTGTAGTCGGGCACGTTGTCTGTGACGAGGTGCAGATTGTAGATGGCCGCGTGGGCAGGCCGGCACCATAAGCCACTCGCGAGCAGCACGGTCGAGACGAGCAAGCATCTTGGCCTCAACGATCTTCCCTCCTGATCGGGACTCGATTCTAATATGTCAGTTGCGTCTGACCACTCTGGCTCCATCACTCTTTGTCCGCGCCGAGCCAGTCATCCTCTCATCCATCCTCGCGTCAGAGGTCAATATAGTACGTGATCGGGCTCGCCGCCAGAGCAAGTTCCATCTGGAACAAGAGGATTGCAGCGAGCTTCACCATCGAGTCTGCTCCCTGTCAGTGCCGAAATGGTGGAAGCTGCCCTGATCTTCTTGCAATCCTGGCCCATTCCATGTAAGGTAACTGGGAATCCGTCAGAGTAATGACAATAACCTAGGGCGGTTAGCTCAGTTGGCCAGAGCGCCTGCCTTACACGCAGGATGTCGCAGGTTCAAGTCCTGCACCGCCCAATACCTCATCCTGTAAGGACTTAGAAGCAGTCGTACCTACCGGTGAAACCGAGTTTTCCACAGCTCTTCGGGTCGCACGGCCAGAGGCCGTGGATTTGAGACCGACTAAGGAAAAGCAGCCCCGCTGTTCCTGGTGCAGGGACGTCCGAAAAATTCTTTGAAAAATACGTAGTTATACGGATAGACAAGCCCGAAGACCACTGTACCATGTATCCACGTTGTCCGGCCATCGGTTGGAGGGTCATGCCGGACAACGGATCATGCGTCACAGGATGGAGACGCGGCTTTTGCCCGTGCTAAGGAGGGCGGCTTGCTGGGCAGGATATGGAGTTGGGTTGGGGGCAGGGACGAGCCTGAGAGGACGGCGAAGGCGGAGAGACTACCTGTCTTTGAGCCCCTCGAACCGAGGGTCCTACTCGACGCGGATTGCGCCGGGGTGCAGCCACTGATCTTCCTTGAAGCACCGGTCCATGAGCAAGCCATCGTCATCGATCTACCTGGCCAAATCACACCGCCCGAGGAGACTGCCCTGTCTCCAACCTTGAGCTTCGAATTGATCGCTCCATCGGACGCGGCTCTGCCGGCGCCGGACCAGGACGAGAATGACAGTGTGCATGATGCTGTCCCGTATGATGCTGACGGCCAGTCTGCTGGCGACCAGCTTGAGCTTGCCGCAGGCGGCAGCTCTGCCGAAGTTGATGTGGTGACAGGTTCAGCGGCCTCGCAGTCGCTGGTTCGCTCGTCACTCATCGCGGGAGTTGAGTCGTGCGACTCGGCGGCCATCTCGCAGAAAGAGACTGCCGGCCTGAACATACCAGGCGGGCAGACAGATAGTGTTCCCGCCGCACAAGCCCTGCCCATCGAGATTCGTGGCCCTCCGGCACCCTCGGTGGATTCTCTAACTGCTTTGCCCGAAACAACATACGAAGAGGAAGCCTTCCTTTCCGCCTCGGCTGAGGTGGCAGGTGTATCTACTCCTATAGCCCCGAATCTGCCGGGTCTGCGCTTGGTCGATCCGGACATCTCCAACTGGCGAGGCCAGATCATCTACCTCGATTTCGACGGTGCGCAGAACATCACTTACCATGGCCCCGTAACGGTCGGTCCCTTCGACGTCCCCGCCTTCCAAGCTCCCGACGAACTCGCGGGCCAAGAACGTACAATCATCGGCGAAGTCCTCACGCAGGTTAGACGGACCTTTGCCAATTCTGGCATCATTTTCACTACGGAAAAGCCATCCGCGCATCAGCCCTACTCGACCATCTACATCGGTGGCGACGACTCCGCCTTCATCGAGTACGGCTCATTTTTTGGTTTGGCAGAGACTGTGGACATCGGGAACCACGACCAAGACGACATTGCGTTGATCTTCCCCTCACGAAGATCAGTGCCTATTGCGGAACCATGCGAACTGACCGGTCCTATTATCAGTGGTGCCACGCATGAGGTGGGACATCTTCTGGGCTATGAGCACACCGTACCGATAGATGACAGCTACACGGAAGCCTTCAGTGGGGTGCAGGAAGTGGCAACCGGTGCCGTTGTGACCTCCATTAAAGTGTATCGTCAGAGGAATTCCACCTGGGCATGGGTCATCCTGTGGAATTCATCCGGTGGCTGGCAAGGTGAGGGCTCGGGAAGCAAGTACGTCTATATCGATCCTGGGACTTCCGTCCAGATACGGGTGGCAGGGGGAGGTGGCAGCTATCCGTATGTGTACCAACTGATGACGACTAACCAAGGGAACGAATCATCAGGAGAGGTGTCGCAGATCTACCATGATTTCTCCTCTCTTGAGAGTACCGAGTTCCAAGCTACTCTGATCTCTCCTGTTTAGCAATCTGCATTCTGAGTTTCGAGTGTTCGATGCCGAGGTTGATCCATTGTTCGACCAAGCAGGTGAACTGCTTGTAGTTTG
>Ga0315280_10002146_pt1 | contig 32332 bp, 30 predicted proteins | sample YL17G06_40_MG_FD_203697 | JGI IMG/M metagenome (GOLD analysis project Ga0315280, IMG submission 203697) | Sediment microbial communities from Yellowstone Lake, YNP, Wyoming, USA - YL17G06_40 | ecosystem: Environmental > Aquatic > Freshwater > Lake > Sediment | place: USA: Wyoming | collected... | reverse complement strand
TGGTTACGATGTCTCCTTCAATTTTGGTTAGCCTTAGTTCAATGCTGTCGATGTCAGCTTTAATGGTTCCCATGTCTGTTTCTATTGTTGCTACCCTTCCATCGATGCTGATCAGCGTTGCGTTAATGGCTTCTAGGGATACCTTAATTGTTCCAATATCGGTTTTTATGGTTGCTATATCCCCCTGAATTTCTATTATCCAGGCGTTCCAGCTTGTCAGTGTTGGGCTTAGCAAGAAGCTTTCAAGGGCTATTCCGCTGAGCGTTTGGGAGCACTTTTTCTTTGTCGCCTCAACAACCATGGCGTAGGTGCCAGCTGAAGCTTCTATTGGAATAGTATAGGGTACCCTGTAAAGCCCCGTGGCAACGTATTCCACAGACGAACTTAGGTTTGCATGTAAGGTTCCATTGTAGTATAGTGTGGCGCTTATGTTTGCGTTGTCGACGGGTTCGCCTAAGTAGGACACTAGGATATAGAATTCAGCAATTTCGCCCCTGAAGTGAATTGAGCCAACCTTCACTTCGACGTCTAGTTTAGCTCCTAGGGTGACATGATGTATCACTATGATTGTAACTATGTGTATATTGTGTAATTTGTCATTGTCGGTGACGGTCAGGGTCACTGGGCACATATCAACCGCATTGTAAGTGTGTTTTACGACCTTGCCGTTGCCGGTGGTGCCGTCGCCAAAGTTCCAGGCGTAGTCAACAATGGTTCCGTCAGGGTCGTAGGATTCTGAAGCGTCAAAGGTCACTGTTTCATTCACAGAGGGCGTGCTTGAAGAGCAGGCAAAGGAAGCCACAGGATATGAGCATGCTTTAATGGCGGGTATGTTAATCATTATCGTTTGAAGTGAAAGTACTAAGCAAACTAAAACCACGGCGAATAAACGTGTCTTTCCCATTTTCCTCAACAACCGCAATGTTTTCCTTTTAGTCAATTTCCAACACGTAATAAGGTTTTCTAAACAGCATTTAAACATCATTTCGAATTTTGATATATGGTTCCTAGAAAGGGTTAACAGTGAGATATAAAACCACACTTTAAGCTTCTAGGAGAATGCGGGGCCGCGGGATTTGCACCGCAGACACATGGACATATCTCCCGCACCTCCCATTTTTTTCTTTGGGCCTCTCGACTGGCGAGATACTGAGCCTGGCTTTCGGCTTAATTTAGACCTTGAGAGATTTTATTCAAAGAACGGTCAGCCGATTCAGCTGTAGAATTGTTCTGCCCACAAGGCGTATTCCGTAGCAAGTTCTAGAGCGAGCAGAGCGTCTTCTCGGACAAATTCATGTTCCCTAAGCTGTTGCATCACTGGCTCTCCTCCAGGGATTGGCAAAAAGACAATACTGGTGGTCGCTCTGAGTTTTCTGAGCCTGTTAGCAAAAGGACCAGACAAAATAATGTCTAGAACTGAATCCAAAGCCTGCTCAAGAGATATATTTCCAAGTAAAAGCGATCCTGGCACGCCTGCTTCAAAGAATTTGCTTTTAATCCACCATTCTATTTCGTAAATTGCCTGAACAGATTTGATGGTAGCCTCCCTGTAGTTTTGGTCTTTCTCAAGATGTTTCTGTGCTTCCTGCAGCAGCTTCTGGATATCTTTGTTATTTATTACGTCAATCAAGGATATGCCATCATAGTCAACGGCAAAAGCCTCTTTCCAGAAATCTATCAGAAAATCCCGCGCCACGAAAATCAGTCTTCTTGCATCGTTTTCGTTTGGGGTAGTTCCATAATGTTGAGTCAACTTCCTTGCCTCATTTAGTTCGTCAATTTGCCTCTCGTATGGAATCTTGACCCCTTTTAGTGCCTTCTTGATATCGGGATAAGAATAAGGATTTTTACCCAAGAGTTCAGCTTTTTTTCTAAGCGTTAATTCAACTGCTTGATGAGCATGGTTGACCGCGAGACGCATATCGAGTTTAGACCCGCTTTGTTGATGCATAATAGCATGCTCCATCAAAGCTTTCACATCTAACAAGAACGCCATTTCTTCCTTTTTCATTCTACATCGCCTCTCCCACAAACACTTTTTCTATTTTTAGTTTGATAAATATTGCCGAAACTGAGATGCCCCCCGCAAACCCCCTTTTTCTATTAGAATTAGCGTGTATGTATGTTTAATGAGTTCTATTCTGGATGCCAGCAAAAACTTTTAGGTAGCAGTTAAATGTAATCTTATGGTATACTTAGACCTGAAGTTTATGAATGGAGGGGAAGGAGGCATTAGATGGCGTGGTCTACTGAGGTGAGAGAAGAGGCTCTTAACGTCACTTTGGCTGAACTTCTTGCTGAGCGTGGACTGAAGGCTTTAGGCGAGGTGATCTTGAAGAAGATGCCGGATGTCTTGCTTGACGTGAACGGTGTCAGGATTATTTTGGAAGGAAAGAAGCCGGGAAGTAGGAGTGCACTTCTAAAGCAGGCTGAGGGCAGGTTAGACGAGGGTATGTGCGATATTTGTGTGATGGTGGAATATGCGCAGGTTAATATCAGAACTTTGGGTGCCACTCAAAAAGATGTGAAGGAAGCGCTCGTTAAAGGGCGATTTAACGTGGCGTCTATGACCTTTGCGGATCGGGTGGGTCTTGAAAAGTGGATTGAGGGCTTAAAAACTGAGCCGAAAAGCTTCCAAGAGAACGTGGACTTCCAGGACCTCGTCACATATCTGATGGCAGTGTACGAGCAGGCAGTGAGTGAAGATGTGCTTGGTCCAGTCGTCGAAAAACTTGACGCCCGCGTCCACGGTTTTGCTAAGAAAATTTCATCGGGCAACATTAACATTCAGCGACTTAAAGAGGCCTTGGACTTGAGAGGGCGAGGATGAGGAGAGTTCGGCCATGGCCAAGGCTTCTCAAGAAGATTTAAAAGTGTTGGCGACGGCTGGGTTGATTCTAACTGACGCCATGATTTTCCATGAGGTACTTGCGAATCTGAAAGCGGAAATTGAAACAATATCTGAGATCAGGACTCAGAGCAATATCAAGAAGGCCCTTGAGGATGAATGGGTAAAGATACTGAAGATAGATTATGAGCCTGTCTTTGAGTTGGCTCTTAAAATCCTTAGGCACCTCCCTGCTTCTCCCGTGCTTAACTTGGAGTTGAGTCGATTGCTTGATGTAGCCTATGACATCGCTTCTTCGCACGTACTATTGAAACATGACTTAATGGGCAGGGTGTATCATCAACTCCTTCTGGGCAAGCTGGTTAAGTACTACGCCACGTATTACACGTCTGTTCCTGCTGCACGTCTACTGGCTAGGCTTTTGGTCACGCTTCCCTCACCGCTTAAGGTTACGGAAATCCCGCCGAAATATGGGGAGCAGCCATTGAAGGCGGTGGATTTTGCGTGTGGGTCGGGGACTCTGCTTTCAGCATTGTATAAGGAGTTGGAGGCCAAGCATCGGATAAAATCTGAGGAGCCCGATGTGGAGAGCTTGCACCGTTACTTGATTGAGGATGGTCTTTGGGGTTTTGATGTCCTTCAACACGCGACGCACTTGGCTATGACTACCTTGTCTCTTCATAACCCCTCCGCGTCTGTTGACCTTTCTCGGATATACGCCTTGAAGCTGGGGAAATTCGACAAAAACGTGTTTTTAGGCAGTCCGGACTTCCTTAAGTCACCAGATATTTCGCCTGTTAGGCTTCAGAGTGGGGGTGTCGCGGCGGAGAGGGTGGGTGTGAGTCGAAGAAGAGCGGCGGAGGGGGAGAAGGTGCCGACCTTTCACATGTGTATAATGAATCCGCCGTTCACTAGGAGCGTTGGAGGCAATCTTCTGTTTGGCGATTTGACTTTAAAGGAGAGGAAGGAGCTGCAGGAGGTTCTCTCTAACCTTCTTGAAGAAAAGAAACTAACAGGGATAGGGCAGGCGGGTTTAGGCGCTGTCTTCGTCTACCTAAGCGACCAATACCTTGAGGTAGGCGGACGGCTTGCCCTAGTTCTGCCGAAAGCTGTGCTTGCAGGAGTCTCTTGGACAAAGGTCAGAGAGCTCTTCCTAGAAAAATATCACCTTGAATATATTATCTCTAGCTTCCAAGGCCCAAACGACTGGAACTTCAGCGAAAATACCAGTCTAAGCGAGGTACTCTTAGTGGCTCGGAAGCGCTCCAAGGATGAGGATAGTGGCTACACGATTTTTGTGAATTTATTTATGAAGCCGAAAAATGAGACAGAATCGGTCTACATAGGTTCTCAATTGGCGGAGCTGTATGGATCCGTTGCTCCTGCTGACATAGAAAACGCGAATGCCTCCCCGTTCTCCATCAAGATTCACGGGAAAAAGGTTGCTGATGTCTATTCGGCTAGGCTGGTGGAAGAGGCGTTTGGGCATTACAACCTTTTCGCTCAAGCCGAGTTAAATAGGATAACAACACTTCTTCGACAGGGAATCCTTTACCTTCCCACCCAAGGAATAGTCAACGGGATTCCCCTGACCACATTTGATACCTTTGCGGGGGAGATAGGCCCCGATGTGAGACAGGTTCACTCTACCTTTCGGAAAGTAACCTACAGGTCTCAAGAGCCTTTCCAGTCATTCTGGGATCATGACACAGTACGAGTCAGAAATATTGAACAAAACCCAAACGCTTCACTAGAACCAAAGAAGGCTAAGATGGCCAGAGCGCTTTGGAAACGGAGCGGTAACCTGCTAATTGTTGAGCGGACGTGGCTTCCTACTTATAGAGTTCTTGCAACCTTCTTGAAACAAAAGGTCTTATCGAACGTCTGGTGGCCTGTTCAAACCAACGAGGTGAAGGCGAAGGGCTACACTCTGACTAGCGACGAAACAGCAAGGGTATTGGCCTTATGGATCAACTCAACTTATGGAACCCTAACTCTTCTATCAATGGGTGAAGTAACCCGTGGCCCTTGGATCAAATTCAAGAAGACTCCTCTCTGGAAACTACCTGTACTAGATATTAGAAAGCTAAACGAAAAACAAGTGAAGGAGTTGCTGGATCTGTACTCCCAAGTGCGTAATAGCGAGCTGCAACCTCTACCTAAAGAGTTCAAGGAGCCCAAAGTAAAAAGAAAAATCGATAACACATTTAACGAGATTCTAAGCTTGGATGTAGACTTAAATCCCCTTTACAGCCTTCTCTCGAAAGACCCCACCATCACAGGGGAAGCCATAGAAATATAGGCCTTCAGATTTGAACCCCATGAGTTCAGTATAGACTTCAAATGACCAAGAGTCCATTGTTCATCAATTGGAAAAATGCATTGTTAATCAAATAACCCGGGTGTCACACCCTACATATAGCCCCCCTCTGGCGTCGCCGAGAGCAAGGGTGACGACGCAACGGCACTATTCCAAGTTTACATGAAAATTTTGATACTGATTTTTTCCCAATACCCCCTCCCCCTTCTATTGTCTGACAAAAGAAAAAAGTTATTGCGACACAAATAATTGAAGGCGGCTTTGAATACATCACCGACATGGATAGCATGAAGTCCTTCAGAAAACGAAAGTAATTCTCTATCCCATATGGTGCCTCGGGTATTTGTGGTGGGGCCGCGGGGATTTGAACCCCGGACCACCAGCACCCCAGGCTGGGATCTTAGACCAAACTGGACCACGGCCCCTTTGGACTGGACTAAGCCCTCTTTAGAGGCTAAAATCATAAACGCAATGCCTAAACTTAAAAATATGGGTTATGCAGCTCGGCGGATGCTATGTATCTTAAATGGAAATAATGATTTTTAAAGTGAACGTAGTTGTTGCTTTTGTAGGAGAGATGTGGGGAAGCGGTTCATTTTGGGCTACGATGAAGAATATTCCGAGAAAATGAATGCCCTCGACTTAGTCATAAACGTTTTAAAGGATCATGAGAAACGCCTCGACGAACTCCTCTGGAAACTCGAAGCCATAATCGAAACTCGCAGTGTCGAGGCTAAGGAAAAGAAACTTGAAGGTTCAGAGACGCCTAGCCCCCTAGAGAAGCGTATGACACTATGCAACGAATGGAAAGAATTCAAGGAAAGAAGCATAGGAGCTAAACAAATCGCCTTTAAGGTGGAAGAGAAGAGCCTCACCATTGACTCCCTAACCAACGGAGAAGGCTACAGATACGTGGAAACTTTGCGCGTGCCCATAGACCGCGTGGGCCTCCAAATTAAGGGATACGAGCAGGAAATGAGCAATGTCGAAAACGTTGTTGGAATTTTCAAAAAAAGGCTGAAGTGCGGATTACAAGCCGCAATAAAGAGCCTAAAGTTCCGCTCGCCTGAAGGAGAAGAATTTTTCGTCCTAATTTACGACATTGATCTCGAAGTAGTGAGGAGCTGGCTCTCTAAGGAGTTAAGAATTCCTGAAGGAGACATAGAAATAGGGAAAATTATTTTCTGATGTGTAGGGGCAGTATCTCCTTAACCCTTCTAAAGTAGCTTAGGGTTCTGATCCCCTTCTCAGTGACCTCGTACCGGACGCGCTCTCCCTTTTTGCTACTAATGATCAAGCCTTGGTCAACCAAGAAACGCAGATATTTTTGCATAGGGTTCCAACTTAAGTTAGCCTTGTACATTATGCGCGTAGGCTTTCCAATGCCCTTTGCAATGATCTCCAAAATGTCAATGCAAGTCTCCAGCCTAGATCGCCTAATCATTGCCTGTCCCCTTTTAGGTAAGTAGTAAAACTACTTCTCTATTCATAAGTTTTTCCATTCGCAGATTTGAAATCTATATTCCGTCTTCACAACTGTTATTATTTAAACATTCGTTATGTCACTTTCAGACGTGTCCAAAGTGGATATGTCCAAGGCGGAGACATAAATGCCTATGCCCAAAAACAATTCAAAATCAAGTCCATTAGGAGTGAAAACTTTATGAAAGCATTTAAAACTGGGCACGAACTTTTCGACTTAATTTCCAATTTACGAACGGGATCCCTCGTATGCGTTTTAGATGAAACCTACTCAGAATCCCTCGACTTTCTAAACGCCCTATTACTGAACCTTAAGGAAATGCCAGTTTACGTTCTAGCCCCATATGAAGTTGAAACACCATTCCCAATCATCAAAATCGACATAACGAAATCGCTAAACGAGATTAATCTGGAAATCGCCAGCATCCGCGAAAAAGTCAATAAAGGCGTGCTCATCCATCGGTACCTGCCATACATTCTCCTAAAGGAAAACGAAAATGCATTCCTTAAGATGCTGAACTACTGGTCCAGCAAAATCGCTGAAACCGAACTCGTAGAGTTCGTCCTATTGCCGCGAGGCACATTCATGCCCTTCGAAAAGAAACTCCAAGCAATTACAGACGGAGTGATCGCCATCAAAGTTGAAAAGAGGGAAGAGGACTACCAACCAATGTTTTCAATTCTCCGCGGCTCTAAGCCAGTTTACCACTTCATTGAGTTCCCCTGCTTCATAAAAGAAGGACAACTTCTAATCAAGTGGGGCGACAAATTCACGGTGAACGCGCCAGAAATACGAAAAGAGGACATTAGCGCCACATTCCTGAAAAACGAAAGGAAGAAATGGGAACAGCAGCAAATGCTAACAAACCCCTACTGTGTCTAGTCCGATCTGACGAAAGAATGGCGCAGCTAATTAACAAAAAATAAATATACTTAAATCACACTCTCCTTTAACAATGGGGCTCTAACGTTGGTTAAGCAAATAAAAACTGGGATACCGGGACTTGATGAATTAATTTACGGCGGTTTGCCCGAAGGCAGATGCGTATTATTGCTCGGCGGACCCGGAAGCGGAAAAACAATATTTGGAGTTCAATTTGTATACGAAGGCGCTGTGGAATACAATGAACCAGGGGTTTTTGTGGCTCTCTGCGAAAGCCCAGAAGAAATTCGCGATAATGCTCTTCAGTTCGGTTGGGATTTAAGAAAAGTTGAGAAGGAAGGTAAACTCCTAATTGTTGACGCCCGCCCGGTTTCAGTTACAGAAGCTGGATACATAGTTCCCACGCGAGAGTTGTTCCAAGGCGAGAAAATACCCTTCAGCCGTTTAGTTAAACTCATTTCCGATGAAGTTTCGAAAATCAATGCTAAACGTTTAGTTTTGGACTCAATGAACGTGTTAACCCTGCAATATGAAAGTGAGTTTTATGTTCGCCAAGGCACCCTCGGCTTAATTCAAGCATTGAGCAGAATCGGATGCACCACACTGCTAGTATGCGAGAAACATGGAGAATTGGAAACTCTCTTACAGGAGTTTTTAGCCCACGGCGTCACTGTCCTCCATTATATTAGAAGGGAGGGCCTAATGATTCGAGCTTTCCAAATCCTAAAAATGCGAGGAACCAAGCACAGCATGCAAGTGCACCCAATGGAGATAAGCGACAAGGGAATCATTATTCACCCCAAGGAACGAGTAATTGAAGCTTAGAAATAACTAGGACGGTTAAAGTTTGGGAACAATCCGCATTTCCGTTGATCTAGGCATAGGGAAAGTCGAAATTGAAGGAAGCACAATAGAGGAAGTTTTAGCCCATCTGAAAAGTCTTCCAGACGCCCTTCCAGACATTTCAGACAAAATCAATCAAGTTTGCCAAGCTGTCCCAAAAGCACCTATACAAAAATTAAGGGGAGTCAAGTTAACAAACATCATACTCCGCTTAAAAAAACAAAGATGGTTTGAAAAACCCCAAGACGTTGAAAGAACTATGGAAAAATTGAACAAAATGGGTGTGCCAGCAAATAGAAGAATGGTAGCCTCGGCCCTTGTGTGGCTTGCGAAAAAGGGGGAGCTTGAGAGAAAAGAAGAAGAAAATAGAGCGGTTTACTTCACGCCGCCGAGCATAGTTAAATTATAGAGTTTCCAAAATAGCAGTTAGCGTTCTATAGCCCGCTCCATGATAATAGGTTATTCGTAATTCCTCGCGTTAATCCGCGATTAATTCCACTTAGAGGATGCGCTGACAGGATCTTTCAATTTGGCGGAGACTTTCCTTCGGATAGAGGTTTTTGTTTGACGATTTTTTACCGAATTATTTATATTGTTAAACTGTTAAACATATAATTGAAGTCCAGGGCGGACGTACTCATGGCGCAATCCAAAATCCTAATAGAACTCATTGAGGGAGAGATTCCCCCAAGCAACATCATTCTAATCGGTCCGCCCGGCAGCGGCAAAACCATTTTTAGCGAAAACATGGTTTGCGAAGCCCTACTAAAGGGCTCAAAATGCCTATACATCACGTTTGATCGCCCTCCGAACGAAGTACGACGAAGTCTATTAGCCCTAGGGGTCGACACCGCCGAACTTGAGATGGCTAAACGCTTCGTTCTTTTCGATGGGTACACGTGGATTTCTGGAAGGCCCACAGAGACCTACAATGTCAGCAACCTCACCAACCTAAGTGAATTAATTTTTAGAATCTCCGACGCAGCCGCAGTGCTCGGAGAAGCCATGATGCTCGTTATGGATTCCATCTCAACGCTATTAACATACAACAATGAAGGCAGCATCCTAAAATTTTTACAAGTAATCATGGCGAGGGTTAAGGAATGGCGGGGCATGGGCCTCTACGTCGCCGAATACGGTGTGCACAGCGAAGCCTTCTATAACTCTTTGCGCTTTATGGTTGACGGCGTTTTAGAAATGAAAATGTACGAAATTGGAGGGGAACTGAAGCGCTTCTTCAGGGTGCACACATTCAAAATGGCTGGACATAACACTAGGTGGGTCCCGTTTAACATTGGTGAACGCAGAGAGTTCGTACTCGGAAAGGGCTTCAATTTTGACGATTTCACTGAAATAAAGGATAACATGACCATTGATTTGGACGGCACCGTCTCGATTCATGGAACTCGATTTTGTTTAGAAAGGTCTTCTACCTTCGCAGATCTCACTCAAGTCCTCTTTAACCTATTAGATCAAGATAAGGCTAAAACTGTTCTATACGATGCTGGAAAACAGATCGGAGAAAAAGTGGCGAGCAGTTTTATGGGTGAAAGATTAGGTAACACGCCTAAAGGTCTTCTTAACACTTGCCTTAAGGATTTTCAGGCTAGAGGCTGGGGCAACCTGATAGTGAGTGAATTTAATGAAGAAAGCGGATTCATTAGAGTTAAGTATTATAATCCTTTAATTGGCGCGGCTCTAAAGGGCAAAGAATACTCAGCAGACATGATTGTTGCCGGTATAATTTCGGGCATCGTAAATAGTCTTACTGGAAAGAAAAGCGAAATTATTGAAACAAAATGTGTGGCTGAAGGCGATCCATATTGCGAGTTTGTTTCCCAATTATGAGGTGACAAAAATGGTTAGGTACGTAAAATTGCCGTTTGCAATGCAACGCGACGCCGATACTGGAACAGAAAGGGAAGTGAGTGAACCATTAGAAATAGCCATGGCACTTTGCGACCTTGAGCTTCAGCGGGGCACTGGGAAATTCAACATATCTAAGCTTCAAATTGATAAACTTTTTAAGGGCAAATTGTTTGGAGGGGGGCACGCTTCCGGGAAGTTGTCCTTCATTGTTAAGGCATACTGGCCCTTCTGGCTCATTCCCTTTGAGCATGAAAAAAGTCTACTTTTAGACGGGCTCGGCTTGTTCAGTCGCACCTTTTATCATCCAGAGATTCCAAATGTAGATGAGTTCGTTAAGGACATTAGCATGGACGAAGGGAACATAGAAAAAGTTGAGACATCAATGGACCGCCATAGATTCCGCCACAGACACTTCGTTGACATGAGGCTTGTCAACATTTCTGGAATTATTCCGCATGACGAGCTGATTCGTGACCTTATAATGTATATACATCTCTCTTTGTCGGAAGTCTCAGAGGAACCTACAATGTTAGCCCCTCGATTGCCCCATGCCCAAGCCAAGAAAAGGGCTGAAGAGTTCATCTCTCTTAAGAAGGCGTGTGAACGAGACATTGAAAAATTGAATCTCGCCGACAAATCCCTTTTGAACAGCGTTAGCGAGTACATTAAACAAGTGGACGTTAAGAAGCAGCAGATAGAAGAACAATATGCAGGCAAAATTGCTGAGTTTCAGATGGTAATAAACAACCGCGTCACTGAACTTATGCGTAGCTGCCAAGCCGAAGCTGACATTGTGATAACAAACGCTAACATGAAGTTGGAAACTCTGAAACGTCAACTTCAAGAACAAGAAACAAAGGAGTCGGAGTTTCAGTCTAGAATAGAAGCCAATCAAAGTAAAGTCCTCGAACTTAAAAGAAGGTTGCTAAAGGCTGGAGAACATGAGACGGGATATCTAAGGAAAGCCATTGCCGACATGGAATCCGCAGTTTCTCGTGATCATGAGGAACTCGCTCTACTGCAGAGGCAGAAGCTACTCCTAAAGAATGAGGTTGAAGTAACTGAGAGCGATCGAGAGAGAAGGCTGGCTGCGATCAGAACTAGGTACGATGTACAAATTAAAAGCGAACGCGATAAAATTATGGACTTAGTGAGGGAGAAAGACAAGCTCTTAGTTGCCCTAGAGGACAAGAAGAACCTAATTCAAGAAAGAAGAGAAGACATTTCAGAGCAAATTCTCCAGTTAAGGGAAAGATTAAAGGATTATCGATTTGTTGAGCTGGAGAAAGTATGCGTGACTCTTCCACCGCGCCTCACTGACATTGAAGGGATTCTCCTCCCAATTTATATAGCGCGCTTCGAAACAGGAGGCTCTGGCAGATACGTAATTCTTCCTCCATCGATAGTGAACAAGACGCAACGATTAGATAAACTGAAGGGACTAATCATTAAATCCACATTCCTTGCGGCGAGAACCAAGCCCTTAAGCGAAATTTTAAGTGAAACATTTAGGCAGGTGCTTCAGAAAGACGCTGAGTTGGACAACGAAATCCACAGAAAGGCTGAAACTGCCAATATATTGGGAAATTCCCACACTAAGGATCTATTCAATGAAGGTTTGCTTTTAATGAAAGAGGAAGGCTGGGTGTCAGAGGGAAAATACAAAGATTTAAAGTCAACAATGGCTCTTCAGTTCGTATAGGCAACGAGGAGTTCCATTACTTTTCCCTTTGATGGTGAAAAGCGTGAACGAAGGTTTAACGGCACTCCAGATAACCGTGGTTCTGTCCTTTATGCTCTATGCCTCGTGGAGCGACATTAAAACCCGCGAAGTTTCAAACAAGGTTTGGGCTTTCCTCGGTCCCGTCGGCCTTACTTTCACTCTTGCCAATGTCCATTTAACTGGTTCCTACTCTAGACTTAATGACCTCGCTCTATCCTTTCTGATTACCACTAGCATAGCAATGGCGTTGTTTTATCTTGGCTTTTTCGGAGGTGCCGACGCAAAGGCGCTTATTTGCTTGTCTCTGGCTCTTCCCTATCCTCCAACTGAGGTCTTCACACCAGCCTTTAGTTTCATTCCCTTACTTCCGCTCTCAGTTTTTACAAATGCGATCTTTTCTTCCGTTCTCATAGTTTTCTACGCATTGCTACGTAACTTTCTTAGGCTCGCCTCTGGAAAATCCCTTTTCGAAGGCTTAGAATCTGAACCTATTACTAAAAAATTCATGAGCTTAATAACTGGCTACAAAGTTAGCGTTCCCGATTTGAAGGCAAAATTCTATTTATATCCTATCGAGAAAATTGAGCAAACTCAGGAAGGCAAAATAACGAAGAAGTTTCAAGTTTTAATTCAGGCTGAAGCCGACAGGGAGGCGGACATAGCTAAAATTGCTGAGTTTTCAAGAAGTGGATTAGTGAGCGAGGTTTGGGCTACGCCTGGTCTCCCATTTCTTTTCTTCATTACAGTTGGTTTGATTATAACTCTTCTGTTTGGAGATGTTATTTTCTGGTTAATTTCTCTCTTCTGGAGAGCATAAACTAAAGGCTGAGACGACGAGCCTACTGTTCAGGTCTGTCACTTAGTCTTTTTAATTGGTGGAGACTCAAGCGATGTTTCCTCAGTCTCTTCTAAGCTAACAAGGGGAGACTCTACTTCTGCCTCATTGACTTCCTCGTTGTCAATTATTGTTTCCTCGGTTTCTGATGGGACTTCTACGCTTTCCTGAGTTTCTCGAACTTGGGCTTCTTCGGGCTCTATACCTTCTGCAATTATAGGCGAAGGACTGCGCCTTACTCGTTCTCTCCAAAAGAAGAAAATTTCGATGCCTGCTGCGGCGGCTAATGATACGCCTGCAACTATGCCATCTATCATGTTCCAGAACGGAAAGTCACTAGGAATAACATTGTTCCATGCTGCTACACTCATGCGCCCACGAATGCTGGCGATGTAGAAGATGGCTAAGCATACTCCTAACCACTTCACGGCGTTTAGTGGAGCCCAAAGGCGAAAAGGGATCGGTGAAGCCGCATTTGAGGCGTTGTCTTCTGTTGGTACCTCTTCTGTTGCTTCTTCAATCACTTTGCCTATGCTGTTAACAGAATCTTCGAGCTTTTGAACTCTGCTTTCTGTTGCCTTCATTTTTTCTAAGATTCTGAGGACATACTCTCCTATCTCTTCCAGCTCACTGCTCATTTTCCATGACCTCCTTCCTTATTTTTTCAAGTACAGACTTACCGGATTTGACAGTTATCTCAGGCATTTCATACTTCGACATCTCCTCTCTTATTTTCTCTAGAGGAGACTTGGCTGGCTCGGCTTCTTCCGGCTGGGTTTCTTCTTCCTCTTCCAGTTCTTTCTTAAGCTCTTCAGGCGAAGGCAAAGTTAAGGGAACTTGGGGGACCTCCTCTGGGAGAAGCTCCTTTTCTTCTGGTTGGATTTTCTCCTTGAGCTCAGGCTCTTCTTTAACTTCCTCTTGTGGAGGTGGAACCAAGATGAGAGGCTCAAGTTCTTCTTCCAGAACTGGCTTTGACAATGGAATTACAGGTTTAGGCTTCGTAACTTTTCGATGTTTGATGGGAAGAGCGCCACTTTCAAGAAGAACGTCAATGGTTGAACGGATTGGTTTAATCATTAAACCATGTGTGCGCATGTAGTTTGCGACAGGGGCTTTTAGGCTTTCTAAACAGCGATCTCTATTTTCGAATCCTTCATCGGTTACACTTTTTATTTCATTCATTCCAGCTTCTAGGGCTTCTGGGACACCTTTAATTTCCTCACTTACATTTTTAATATTAACAAAGAGAGATGTCAATCCTGAGAGAATCATGCTTTGGTTCTTGATAAGTATGTTAAATTGTTCTATGCTTTCACTGAAAGTTGATTGGAGATTCTGCAAACTATCGTCAAGGCTTTTCACGGCTTCTATAAGTTGCTTAAGTACAATTGCCGCCTCATTGACGGATCCCTCATTGCTTCCAAGTGCCTTTTGAACTCGCCCCTTAGTTTGATCCAGTTCTTCAAAGACTGGTTTAAGTTCGTTAAGACCCGCTTCTGTGACGATGGCTTCTTCAAACCTCTTCTTTGATTGTATTGCCTTATCTAGGGCTGATGATAGCTCTTCGAGGGCTATTCCCCCAACTGAGAGACAAGATTTGAGTTTTCCAATTAAATTGGAGAAGTTATCTGAAAATTCGTTGCATGTCTTCGTAGTTTCGCTGAGTTTCTCAATTGTTCCTCTAGAAAGCATATTTATGTTCTGAGTGTTTTCACCATAACTTTTTATCTGTGCATTAAAGGAGAGTTCGGCCTCCTCGATGATAACCATCACTCTTTTGAAGGCATGCTCAGATTTATCCAAATGCGGCTTGGTCATTTCGTCAATCTTATCTCTGAAAGCTTTAAGCTCAGTTTGATCACTTTGTATCATTTCATCCATTTCGAAGTCTACGCTGGTTAGGAAGTCTTCTAAATTGGATGTTGCCTCTGCGCCGCCGAAAGCCTCGTTTAGTTCTCGGTGTTTCTGCAGCCAACCTCCAAAGGCATTTTTGATTTTCTTGGTTTCCTCTTCCTGATCCTTAGTTAGTTCATTAATTGAAGATTTGATTTCACGTATATCAGAAATGGAGGAATTAAACGCAGATTTGCATTTATTTTTTATTGTGAAAATTTCTCCAACACTCGCATTTAATAATTTGAAGTTCTCGATGACTCTATTCATGGATTCTTCAATTGACTTTAGGGCGGTGATTAAAAAATCAATGTTTTTTTGTATTTCACTGGATGTTTTCCCCGCATCAAATTGGGTTATTAATTTTTCTATTTCTCTCCAATCTTCAATGTATTTAGTGAAGACTTCATTGATGCTTTTTTGGAACTTTGGAATTTTCATAGCGCGTTTATTCAGATTTTCTTCGACGATTTGTTGTAGCTTCTGCAGGTTGATTAGAGGCTCCTTGACTATTTTGGATTGAATCGATATCGTCATGATCTCTTTAATCCAGCCAGTATCCTTGCATTGATTCATCGTGTCTGTTATTGCGGATTTTAATTGTTCGAGCGCATTTTTTTCGTCGAACACTTGTTGAGAGCCTTTCTGGACTATGTCGACCAAGGGATCTAAAGCGGATCTCAAATTATTTACTTTGGCGGGATATTTTTTCTCTTTCGACCCTGTCGCATCTTTCGCTTCTGTGATCTTTTGTCGATAGTGTTCTACGACTTCGTAGAATGAGCGTTCTGAAGCGAGGAAAGTGTCAATTGCGTATTTTAATTTTTCAAGGTCGAGGTCAGTTTTGGTCAACCTGGTCACCTTATGAGTTTCAGGCAATATTAATGTTAAACAGTTAAACTATTTATTCTTTTCCGTTCTCAGTAATAGAACTTTGATGTCTTCTTTTTTTCCACGGGTTGTGTTAACAATATAGTTGGCTTTTCTACAACAATACCATTTTCAGTAATTCTGAAGGGAACGGGTTTCAGAGGATGTTTGGCGCCCTTCATTTTTACAATACGTAAAGCCCTAGATTCTCTTTTACTAGTATAAGAAAAAAGCCTAATTACACCGTCTGCCAAAAACTCTTCCACTCCCCAGCGGCTAAGTTTTCCCTCGCCTAGATCAATTTCAGACGTTATTATCGCCGTGCACTTAAGCTCCCTCAGAAGAGCGAAAATTCTGCATATTACGTCGCGGATTTTTTTCGGGTCAGCAAATTGATAGGCAAAGGCAGTAATTGAATCGATAACGACTCTTTTTGCAGAGACTCTCTCTAGCGTTTCAAGAATCCCTGTAATAAACGATGTGGTTTCTAATGGTCCAAGAACCTTTATTTTTTCCGCTGTGGGAAGCTTCGCCAGAGTGGCGTAAGCGTCTAAAATGGCTATCTTGTCATCTAATTCAAGGTCTCTGAAGTCCCAGCCGAAGGGTCTCGCCCTTCTGCGGACAAGGTCAGGCTTTTCGTCTAAGGCTATATAGGCGCCTCTTTCGTCGTATTCAACCGCTCCGTTGTGAAGAAACTGTAGGGCGAAAATTGTTTTTCCTGAGCCGCACTGCCCGGATATTAGGACAATGTTTCCCTCAGGTATTCCGCCACCTAGGATTTCGTCGAGGCCTGGTATTCCTGTTTTTACTAATCTCGAGACGCGCATCGGCCGAACTTGACCGAAAAACTTCATTCTGCTGCATATGTAGCCTTCAAACATTGTTTCCTGCATTTTTTTTCCTCATTTAGGCTGGTGGAGCTACGAGTTCAAGGGAGAAATCAAAGGCGTCGCCCTCAGCACTGCCAGTAGTAAGTTTGATGTTGATCCAAAGCTTTGCTGTGTCTCCTGGGCTCAGCGTTATGGGATTTTTGCTTCCGTCAGCCACTTCGATCTTGCCATTGACTACTTTAAATTGTAAGAAGTCCTTTTCTTGGTACTTAAGGAAGGCTTCTAGGTATTCTATGATGCTCATGTCTGATTCTCCTTTATAGGACCAGGAGCCGGGGACATATTGAATGTAGATTGGGTAGCTCTCAGTGTTTGAGGTGTTTTGGATCATAAATACGCTTGGATACCTTGCCTTTCGGTCAATGTAGGCGGTAATCTCGCTTGCTACACTTGCTCCTTCTTGATCTATTTTTGAAACGTTGTCCCCGCCTTCAACAAATATTACGGGATGTTTCTTTACGGAAACCTTCCATTGGGCGATGCTCAACGTGAATCATCTCCTTAGTGATAATATAATTAGGTCACTTTCCTAAGTTTGGATAGATGGATATCCAATACCTCTATAAATTAAGCCTGCCTTGATTACTTTCGCAGGATCAAGGATACGTTTTACGTCGATGATGGACGCTCTCTTTTTCATTCTTTTAGCGAAGTCAGAGGGCGGCAAATACTTGTATTCAGCGTGGTCAACCATTATTACTGCGCACTGAGCATGTTTTAATGCGTCTTTTACGTCCCTGGTAATCGACGTAACCTCCCTCAAGTGTATCCCCACCAAGTCAAGGTTTGCGTATGGGGCGTGAACGGCAACTTTTGCTCCCTCTTGGATCAGTGTCTCAATAACACGGAAGGACGGAGAGTTTTCGATGCTTGCTGTGTCAGCTTTGGAACTAACCCCTAAAACGGCTACGTTTGATCCTTTAATTGGAGCCCCCATGGCGATGAAGGCGTCCTTTACCATCTCTAAAATATGGTGAGGCATGTCTTCGTTGACCCTGCGTCCCCATGTAATTAATTGTGGACTGTAGCCCAATCGGACTGTTTGGAAAGAAAACAGAAACAGGCTGTCATGTGGATTTTTTCCTCCAACGGGACTTGGGAAGGGAATGTGGTTTCCTGGATGCATGTTAGCCACGTTGATTACGTCGATGACGTCAACACCTAACTTTTGACATGCTAACGCGATTTCGTTTGAAAACGCTATGCTAACATCAGAATATATTCCTTCAATCAATTTCGCTGTCTCTGCGACCTTGATTCCGCTGACGGGATAGATGCTGGCAGGAAAAACACTGAACAAAGCTGCGGTCGCGCTTAGACTTTTTTGGTCGACTCCTCCCAAAATTTTTGGAGAGGTCTTCAGCTCAAATAGGGCGTTTCCTTCTCCTGCTCTTTCAGGCATGTATGCGAGGCCGAAGTGGGATCCTGCTTTCAATCTAGACTTATTTTCGAGGAGCGTCTTAACGAGGCCCTCTGTTGTTCCTGGGGTAACTGTTCCCTTCATTATGACTAAGTCGCCCTTCTTCAGGGCGCCGCCGAGGCTCTTACAAACTTCTGTTAACGCCGAGAAGTCAGGGGGATAATCTGGCGGTGGCCCGACAACAGCGTCTACTGTAATTATTGCTACATCCGATTTTAAGAAAGCTTCAAAAAGGTCGGTTGTAGCTTCGAATTTGTTTTTTTCAACGTTTTTCTTGATGAGTTCCTTAAGGGTGATTGATTTTTCAAATGCTTTTTTGTATTGTTGGCTTAAGCCCTTTATGTGCACTCCGTATTGGTCGAGTTCCATTAACCTTCCACAGGAAGGGCAGAAAACGTCTCCTTGAAAGTTAAGGAGTGCAACTCTGCAGTTCGGGCATGTTCCTTGGGCTAGTTCGGCTGCTGTTTTGCCTGGGGCTTCTTCCTTCATTAGCCAACTGATGTCCCGTTCTATTATGTCGGTTTCTCCTTTGTTTACGAGGTTGACGATGTTGGGGTTGGTGTCGCAACCTATGACTTTTGCGCCTTCTTCGGCGAATAGTGCTGCTAATGATATGCCTAGTTGTTTTAGTCCTGCTATGGAGATGGTTACGTCTCCTCGTTTTAGAGCTCCGGCGACGCTTTCCTTGTTTAGGTTTAGTATTTTTGTCATTTTCATCACGATGCTCAGCGCGCTAATAACGATTAACTGTTTAACAATTAATATATGTTTCGGTTGTTTGAGCCAATCACTAACGTAAATTATTTAAAACACCTATCACAATTGTTAAAGTGTTTAACAGAATATCTCGACGTAAAAGGCGGTTTAAAGTGCTCTCGGCGGTTAGAATGCTCAGAACGGAAATAAAGGGTTTAGACGAACTCATTGAAGGAGGTTTTCCTGATGGGAGCATAATACTTCTTTTAGGAAACCCTGGAACGGGCATCGAGACCTTCGCCCAGCAAATACTTTACCTAAGGGCTTTAAGAGCTGGAAAAGTGGCGTACTTCACCATTGAGCGTTCGCCACGAGACATCAAGGAAGACATGGCCATATTCGGCTGGGACCTCAATCCACTAGAAGAAGCTGGAACTTGGGATTTCGTTGACGCTTACACATCTCGCCTTATTGGATATTACAAGAAGATGGGGGATAAGTATCAAGAATCAGAGATGGGGCTGTCTGTGTCTGAGCCTGGCGCCCTCAGCACTCTTCGAAACGAGCTGACGAAGAGGGTGGATGAAAAACGTTGGACCGTCATCGACACTTTGTCGCACTTGCTTATTATGCATGATGTGAAGGATATTGTTGACGCTTTAGGCGTGTTCACCATGGGAGTTCGAGACAACGGCGGGCTGCACTTCTTAATAATGATTAAGGGGATGCATGATCCCCAGACCATAACTACAATGTCCCATTTGGCGGATGGCGTTATTGAGTTTCAAACTAAGGAGAGGGCTGGCATTATTGTTGGGGCTATGCGCATTATGAAAATGAGGCGGAATTTGGGCAGTTTGAAGCTGATTCCTTATGCGGTTACTGACCGCGGTATCACGGTTGAGACTGCTGTTAGGATAGCTTAGTTGGAAGGAAAGTTTATAAGTCTATTTTGCTTAGTTATCTAACTGTTAAACAGTTAAAAAGAGAGGAGGAAACATGAAAATCCTAAAGCAAAAGAGGGGCATCTCAACAATAATCGCCGTCCTACTAATGATCGTCATATCCGTAGCCGCAGCCGTCATAACCTACATCTGGGTCATGGGATACCTCGGTGGCACAATGGCAGGAATCAAACAGAGCACAGAACAAATGAAGATATCCATCGACACCGCGTATAACACAACCAGCCAAGCATTCACAGTCGTAGTCCGCAATATAGGCGACATCACAGCCACAGTGGACAAAGTCTATATTGGCACGACAAGCCAAAACTTAGCTGAAGCCACTTTTGGCTCTGGAACTAAAAGCATAGCATTACAAAGCACTCAAACTCTTACCTATACTCTAGCCTCAGGTAGCTTCGCTAAGGGAACAACCTACGTAGTCAAAGTAGTTTGCACAGACGCACAATCGACGATGACAACCTTCACCGCATAAGGCGAAGATTCCTGACATAAACCCCACTTTTCTCCTTTTTTTACATTTATGAACCGTTCAAAACGAGAGAAAAATGCTATGACAAAAAACGCGTCAAAATTAAGAAGAATGATTGCATGTAAACGTGCTGTTTCCCCTATTATAGCCACGATTCTTCTTTTGGGCATTATTGTTGTAGGCGTATCATTTGTCTATTTTTTGGGCATTCCAATCATAAATAGGATGCAGGACACCGCCATGATCCGCCGAGTCGAAAATTCCATGCTGCTTTTAGGCGACAACATCTTAACAGTGGTTAATGAAGGCCACGGGTCCGAGAGAATTACGCAATTTTCGTATGGAAAGGGCATGTTCCTAATCTACCCCAATTTCGTTAGCGTCAAATTTCAAATGCTCAATAATAGCCAACTAAGGGACGAATACCCTCAAACGCTTGAAAAAATTGAATACAGCGTTGACACATCCTCCGACATCATCGCCCATGACTCTAGGCTTTACGTTAGAGGCTGGCACTGGAATACTGTAAATGGCACGCAAGGTGAGCCCAACTCAGATATTGACAGAATAATAATAGATCGGATAGGATCAGCCCAAGTAAATCTGCTCCTCGATTTTAGGCCTCGCCTCTACTATTATAATGACACAAATGGGAACGTGCACGTCACAATAAGCATTGTCAAGCTTGCTGTAAATCCATATTTAAGGTCGGGAATCGGCGCGGGCACATTCCGCATTTCAACCCACAATCAAAATGTAACAATCACTGACTATAGCTATACCTTCAGTCGTACTACAATCTTTGGAATCCGTGCTTCCTTTACTCAAGCGGGCACTGAACAAACTGAACAAGCGTTTTCTTGTTTAATGAGGGCGGGGAAATCCGCAACCGTGGAATTCATCATGACGGAGGTTGGAGTTGGCATACTATGAGAAGAAGCAATAGGGGTCAAACTGAAACTGCACATGTACTCCTTTTAGCCATAACCATGATCATCTTTACTTCACTTCTTTTCTCAGTGAGGTACATAGGCCTCGCGGCGAATGGAGTCGCTAGCGAAGCCCAATTTATGAAAATATCTGGATATGTTTCCTCCGAAATCGTTAGGGCATATACTTTGGCTTTGTCTTCAAACTCCACTAATTCAGCGATTCAAGTGAGATTAAGCCTTCCTCAAACGGTTTGCGATCACAGCTACGGAATCTATGTAAAGGCTGTTGATAAAAAGCCGCAGGTGGTAGCTTACGCCCAAGACGATGCCACTATCCAGAGTTCTTCATCCGTTTGTAACGTTAACGCTACATTTGGTGGAACAATTTACAGCACGGCTTCCCAGCCCATGGTGAAGCTTTCAAGGTCATCGAATGGAGTGATAGACATATGGTTAGGAAACTCTCTTTAAAACTTGGGAGAAAATCCGAGAAAGAGAAAAAACCCAAAAAGAAACCAGTTGAAAAACCATTGGAAACTCTGATCGAAAAACCTGCTGCCAAACCTTTCGAGGGAGCGCCAACGCCGCCGCCACCAACCTCCATTGAGGTTTATCCAATTAATGAACCATATGCGTATGCGGCTATTACAAAGGACCCTAAGACCCAGGAAACTAAATATGTCATAATTGAGCCGACGCTTTCGGAAGAAGAAAAAGCCATAACTGATAGAATAAAGGAAATCTTGGTCGATGAACTGGACCTAAACCTTAAGGCACTAGAGACAAAGCAGGGAGCAGAGGAATACATAAAGAACAAGATTCGAGAAGTCGTAAAAAAATACAAGATTAAGGTCGATGAGACTTCATTAAACAAACTAATGTACTTCCTTTGGAGAGACTTCGTTTACCTCGGAAAAATCGAGGCCTTAATGAGAGACCACCAAATTGAGGACGTTAGCTGCGACGGCGTCGGGATTCCGCTTTATGTGTGGCACAGAGCCTACGAGTCCATTCCAACCAACATAGCTTTCTACACGCAAGACGAACTCAATGACTTTATAATAAAACTTGCCTACGCATCAGGTAGACACGCATCAATAGCCCAACCCATCGTGGATTCCGCACTGCCAGACGGAAGCCGAGTTCACCTAACCTACAGCACAGAAGTCACAAGGAAAGGCTCAACGTTCACCATTAGAAAGTTCCGTGTAGAGCCCCTCACTATTTCTGACCTCATTATGATGAACACTCTATCATCGGAAATAGCTGCATACTTCTGGTTCCTCATAGAACATAAAGCATCAGTATTAATTGCCGGCGGAACTGCCTCAGGAAAAACAACCTTCCTCAACTGCCTAGCGGGCTTCATACGACCAGACATGAAAATCGTGTCCATTGAAGACACGCCTGAACTCAATTTGCTACATGAAAACTGGATTCAATCCATTACAAGAACCGGATTCGGCTTAGCTGGAGAAAGCTCCTCAGTCGAAATATCATTGTTTGATCTTCTGAAGGGCGCGATGAGACAGAGACCCGACTACGTCATTGTGGGCGAGATTCGAGGCGCAGAAGCGTATACGCTGTTTCAGGCTATTGCGACTGGCCACGGTGGAATAAGCTCAATGCACGCCGACTCCATAAGTTCAGTTATCCACAGACTAGAATCGGAGCCCATGAACATTCCCAGAACGCTTGTAACAGGAATGGACGCCGTAGCGCTTCTGAACCGTATAACTCTGGGCGACAAGCCAGTTAGAAGAACCTTCGCCGTAGGCGAAGTCGTTGGTCTAGACCAGAGGTCAGGCGAACTGCTCACGAACGATGTGTATCGATGGAACCCACAAAACGATAGCTTTGCTTACACGGGCCGCAGCTACATAGCCGAGAAAATCATGAAGAGAAGGGCATACTCCTTTGATTACATCAACAAAAACATTCAGCAGAGAAAAGTGATTCTAGACTGGATGGCGAAAAACAAAATCAGAGAACACAAGGAAGTTTCGCAAATCATTCGCGACTACTATTCGGATCCAGCAAAACTTTATGAAAGGGCAAGGCAGGGTTTGGCATGACCAAAAAAACCGAAGGATCAAAGATTTGGCAATTCGCCTATAGCCTCTTTGGAAACAAACTGGAGCGAGTGTTTCCAAAATTTCAGAACGTGCGCAAGAAACTTCATAGAGCTCTTCTTAAAGTGAGTTACAGGGCTTATGTCTCCTTTATGGTCTTTATTTCCACTTTGACTTTCCTCGTTGCATTCCCCTGTTCCTCTACGATACTTTTGCTTCTCACCGTTATAGGCGTGGTACACATGAGCATTTTCTCATTTTTGCTATGGTCTTTAGGGCTTAGCGGACTCGCAGCTTTAGTCGCGTTTTTAGTAGCTTATGTCTATCCTTCAATAAAGGCTAATAGTAGGAAAGGCAACCTGGAAGGCGAGCTTCCTTATGCCGCTAGCTACATGTCAATCTTGGCAAGCGCCGGAAGTTCGCCGTACAAGGTTTTTCATTCTCTCAGCACAACTAGGACGCTGCCAGCCTTTACAAGTGACGCTAGAGTTGTTTTGAGGGACACGAACCTGCTTGGGGAAGATATGTTTACATCGATAAAGAACGCTGTGGAGCGATCACCTTCCCAAAGATACGGCTTGTTCCTAGAAGGATTTATTGCGACAATTCGTTCAGGCGGCGATCTAACAAAATATCTTAACGATGAGTCTAAGGAGTTGATGCGAATAAGGACCCTTGAGGTACGTAAGTTCCTAGACTCTTTGGGCTTAATTGCTGAAAGCTATATAACGATGCTCGTTGCCTTCCCCTTAATACTCATCATCATGTTAGGCGTAATGTCCACTCTAGGAGGCACCATTGGCGGAATCAGCATAACGGCTATAATGTATCTATTAACGTACCTCGTGATTCCATTCCTCGCAGCCATGGTGATTATTTTGATTGATGCCATGTCTCCAAAGTAAGAGGTGAAAAAATGCCCAAAATTGAAAAGAAAATTGCCTACATCCTATATGCGGGCTGCGCAATAACTGGATTCATAATTGCATTCATGACGCTAAGGTATACCATTGGCACTCAAGACTTCCCTTTCATGCTTACGAATGCTGTTTTAGCGGCGCTCATAACTGTTCTAATTCCCATAGCTGTCGTTGACTATCTGAACCGCAGATGGATAACAAGCATTGAAGACAACTTGGCTAACCTCCTTCGGGACTTAGCCGAATCACAAAGAACTGGCATGACTTTCGAGAGGGCTCTAGAGGCAACAGCCGAGAGGGACTACGGGTCCTTAACGCCTGAGATGAAGAAGGTGGCCGCTCAGCTTTCTTGGGGTGTTCCATACGAGAAGGCTCTTGATTCGTTTGCAAAACGCGTTGAAACTCCGCTCACATATAGGGTTGTGACCCTAATTTCAGAGACCGCTAGGTCTGGCGGCAACATTGAAAGAGTAATGAACTCCATAGTAAGCCACGTTAGAGACCTTCGAAGCATGGAAAGGGAAAGGAGGGCACAAATACGACCCTACATATTCATTACATATATAACCGTTTTCGTGTTCTTGTTCACTCTAGTCATGCTTTTCAAAATGTTCTTTAGCACGTTAGCTGAGATGTCGACGGCAGGATCAGTCTTCCTAGCGGGCGCGGTCACACCAACAGACTACAGGCTGGTTTTCTTCCACATGACGATCGTCGAAGCCTTCTTAGGAGGCTTAATTGGAGGGAAAATGAGCGAGGGCTCCATCCTGTCCGGAGTTAAGCACTCAGCAATCCTATTGATAATCACGCTGTTAACCTTCAACGTATTCGTTTAGATGGGGAGGGTCAGCCTTGAATCAAAAGGTTAAAAGGCTTTGGAAAAGTCGCCGAGGCCAAATGCATCTTGACTACATCATTGGGGTAGCCCTCTTCATCCTCATAGTGGCGCTAGTAGCCATCTCAACTTTTCAGTCTTTATCCCCATTCTATTTGACTGCCAAGGCAGATCAACTAAGCATGATCTCGGACAATGTTGCCCAATCCCTTCTTTCAAGTTTAGGAAATCCGCCAGACTGGGGCAGTCAATTAAGCTTACCTGAAGATTTTCAGTTGGGACTAGGGGAATACGACACCAAAGAATACCCAAACACGGGCGGATTAGGATTTTACTCGCTTGACCCAAACAAACTGAGCCGCTTAAGCTCATCTAATCCATACTTCATTCCATATTCTTCATTGGATTCAGGCTTCAGTGACGAAATTCTGGGTTTAAATGGAAGTTTTTACGCCATAAGCCCTAGTCAACGAAACTCGCTTTCGTCTCTGGGTCTTTCAAGGCATGAATTCAATTTGCTAGTGAAGCCTCCTTATCAGCTGGTTGTAACAGCCGGACCCTATCAACTGGCGTTATATCCCCTAGAATCCTCGTTTTTGCTTCGCATAAAATCCTTGACATGGGATGACGTCCCCATACCAAACGTTCAATTTAGTTTCGCAATAATTAACCCGAAAGGGTCCGCCTCAAAATTCACTAGCGGTGGTAGAACATACCAGGTTTTCAGCGGGACGACTGGCGCGACGGGAGAGACCACTGTTCCCGTGAAAATGAAGTTCAGTCCAAATCAGCCTCAGGGCGTTTATGTTATCACGGCGTTATCCAAAACTTCGACTGGTTTAATGTCGTTTTGTTTTACTCCATTCAACGTTTTTGTAATTGACCCGGACTTCAAAGTTGTGACTTACACACGAAGACTAAGCAGTTATAGCTCGCAAGTCGTTGCCCACATTTGGGACATTTCTCGTACCCCAGCGATTCTGGTCGATTCCGCATGGCAGTCCAAGGGTCGCATCAACATAAAAGCAACTGTTTTCCAGCCAAATGGATCAGTCATCGGGCCGTTTAACATGAAATATGAAGCTGGCGGCTTCTGGACATATGATTATCGGTCTCCGCTAAGTGGCCCATATTTGTCATTTGTGTCGGTTTACGCAGTTAACATGACCATATTTAACTCTCTAGTTGACTTTGTGAAGCGCATAGAAAGTGGGGAGAGCGCAAATCCGGGCAGTGTTTCTTGGACAGCCGCATCGATGTGGATGGCTTACTATTACACTGGTGAGTTCCTTAGTAATGCCACAAGGCAAATTTCTAAAGGTGACAATAAGCAACTAAATCCAGATCAGCAGCAATGGTGGAAATGGTCTTACGATTATGTTTCGCTTTGCACTTATACATATGCCCTAGCATACTGGGCAACGGACGGCGTGCACGACGATTACCTTTGGAACGCAACCAACTACGGCGGAAACACCCTAGTTAAAGATTATTCAAAATGGGCTAACGACACCGTAGCCTTAAACTCCTACGCCGCCTTAGCTCTTTCAATGCTTTATATAGCCACAGGTAATTCCACTTATCTCAATCTTGCGGTTAAAGCCGCAGCTTGGTTAAAAAACCGCTGGAATATAGGACCATATGATTCTTCTCAGGCTACCTATGATGTGGGTACGGCCATCTGGAGCTTAATGACACTTTATCAAGCCACGGGAGATCAGTTCTATTATAATTTAGCGCAAACAATGGCTTATTGGGTGGCTGTTAGGCAAAATTCTGATGGTTCTTGGCCGGGGTCAAGTGGTGGAGGCGGTGAGGCCCAATATACCTCTCTTCCTCTTATGGGTTTATGTAGCACCTGGAACTATACCTTTTATCAGAATGTTACTGCTGGTTTAAACTGGCTCATAACAACAAAATGTGAAGGAACAAATCAGGACTATAGACTGGCTGCCGCAGTTATGGCCTCAGGGTATGGCAATGCATATACCATTCCTCCCTTTGGATATGGCTGTGTTTCCTATCCTATGATGGTGGACTATGGTCCTAGTGATCTTCCCTATGAGGATACGGTTAAGTTGACCCGCTATGTTACAATTCATGGAACCGTTTATCAAGCTCTTCTCCTTTGTTGGGACCCTGAAATAGAGACCTCTAAGACCGTTCTTTCCGTGTCTTGCTTGAGCATAGGAATGCTTACTGCCTGTCCCATTGTTGTCCTCGTCTCGAAAAAGGTAAAGAAACGGAGGCTTTAAAAGCGAAATTGGGTTTTAAAGTTGTTTGTTTTTTGCTGTTTCTAGTTCTTGTATCGCAGATTCCGTTTTGTTTTGGCCAAAGTATTGATGTTACAGGGGTTTCTTTATCGGCTGATGGCGTTCATTCCATGGATTATTTTCAGGGGGATAATGGTAGTATTGAGGTTTGGGTTGAAAACAATGGAAGTGTTCAAGTCGGGATTACTTTGGCTAGGGTTTATTTCGACTGGGCTGGACAAAATGTTTTCAATTTGAGTCTCAGCAGTGTTGTTTACATTGATGTTGGAGATGAGCTTTGCATTGGAGAAATTGACTTTAGTGTTCCCATGAATGCTTCTGTAGGTTTTCACAGTTATCATCTTTACATTGAATTTGAAAGCCAAGGAGAAAACTATACTTGGCAAAATTCAGAGAAGCTTATATGGGTCGAAGACTATTACAGGGGGCTCTGTGATGAATTCTTTTCCACGGCTTACTCAAAGTTGACAACCGCAAGGGACGCTGTTGCTCAATCATCTATACAATCTTTTGGGAGCCCGCAAGACGAAGAAGCCAACTCGTTTCTTTTGCAAGCCCAAAGCAAGCTTGAAGAAGCGCAAACATACTTGAGCCAAGCGGAAAACGCATACAGCAATGCAAGCGAATACTACGCTTCGAGGGAGTTTCAAGACGCCTACACGAGCTTTCAAGAATGCGCCAACGCCTCAGACAACGCGTCAACCTCAGCCGCAGAAGCTTCAAGTCTAATTGCCCAAGCGCAACAGAAAGAGACTGCATACCAACAGCAAAAGCAGGTTCAACAAGTGATGATTTTTGCCATACCAATTATCCTTGCAATAGTCGCCTTTGTGGTCATAATTTTATTAATGAAAAGAAGACAGAGCTAAGTTTCACCGCTTTTTATGTAAAAGCGAAGAGATTAACGAAGATTGGATTTCATTTAAAGGGATTGTGCCAGAATCGTTTCTTTTACTTAAGATCAATTATGCGTGTTGAATTGGGCTCTTTTGCGAGGCTTTATGTAAATGTGGATGCTTCCATGATGGTTAATCCTATTATTTCGTTTTGCTGGTTTAATGCTGCGAGTATGAGGCCGTCTTCATCTAGGGCCTCGTTGTCGACTGTTTTGGAGTGTTTGAATTTTATGTATAAAACGTCTGCAGTTTCATCATAATCTATGGCGATTATCCTAGCCATGGAGGGCTTTTTCTTAACTTTATTCAGCGCTCGGGCTACAACTTTGAAGGGGTCTATAGCCATCCTTACTTCAGTTTTTGCCAACGCCTAAACCTCTTGGCTAATCTCTTATTTGACATTACAAGTGCGGTTAATATAAACCCATCTGAAGGGAAAACTTCTCTATAATGGACTACGAGATTTTCTGCGAGCCCTGCTTCACGAAGTCTACTGAAGGCTTTTACAGCCCGCGTAGTTCGGTTTGATTGAAGGAGGCGAAAGATAGAGTGCGTCCGGAGTGGACACCGTTAGCATAATTTCATGTTGAAAAGGTTGCAATTCCTCATGATGCCTTAAGATGTGAAGCCACCGCTCCTCCGTCAATCTTATCGGAACTCGATTAAGGGACAAGGCTGTGGCGATTATCCCACTAATTTGCTTCACTCCCCGGCTTTAGGATAAGAACCGAGTTTCATGCATTCTCGCCCTTACAATGATTTATTATTCCTAAAACGGTTGAACTCTACCTTTTTATGTTTTTCTCACAATCAGCAGCTTAAACAATGAAAACGGATTTTATTCTGAGGGCTTTCAAAATACGCTTAGACATTTTGGCATAAGTTTATAAATGGATTGGTTGACGTATAGACGGCAAGAATACTATAGATTCTTGCTTTGGTAAAATAGGAGTGTGAAATATAGAATGTCGTACAGAAGAAGAGAGTCCGACAGCCCCAGAGAAATGTACAAGGCTGTGTGCGCAGACTGCGGAAACGAATGCGAAGTTCCATTCAAACCAGACTCTAGTAGGCCAGTGTACTGCAGGGAATGTTGGGCTAAAAGAAGATTCTAAAGGCTGAAATAAACCCAATAAGCCAAATCAAACATTTTCACAAACCTTCTCACTAAAGGACGCAAGAAACCAAATTTAATGATCCCCCCTCTACCCTATCCTAACAACAGAGCACATTAAAGCAAACATTGTAAGCGTTAAGTTTTCTTAGCTTTAACGAAGATGGACCGCGAATCCCAAACAAAAATGTATTGAGATGAAGAAGGAGCAACGGCAACGTATGTTCCATCCCCATTGTTATAAGCTTGAATAGAACCGACCTTAACAGTTCCAGAAACCACGGGAGCGCTGCCTTCCTTCCAAACCTTAACATAAACACGCCGATAAGTAGCGTTAAGGGATTCAACCTGCGTAACATTCACATAGAGCTCACTTCTAACCGTGAACACATCACTTATTTGGGATGATCCAGACTGCAAAAGCACAGTAAAACTAACTTGAGCCTTAGACCAACTTAAAGACTTATTCCAATAGATTTCACTCTTATCGGTTCCACTCTTGTTATATGCTATGGAAAGCGAAAACCCCTCTTTAGCGAAGAAGCTCTGCGTCGAATTCTTCCAATTCTTCAGATTGAGAGACAAAACATTCGAAGGACCGCCATTAGTTAAATTCGCCAAAGAGATTTCCACAACCCTAATACACTGAGTTTTAATGTTCGTGTAGGCGTATTGGGCTCCTCCAATTCTCGCCCTAGGGGGACTACTAATAACAGCGATAACATAAGTCGCAATGGAAAGAAGAATCACACAATATAATATAGCCACAATAAGGAAGAACTGCCCTTTCCTATTCCTAATCATTTTAGTCCCCCACATACCAAAGCTCAAGCTTCACAGCCCTAGGCCCATAATAGCCTCCGTAACCAGACACAACATAAAGAACCACCACAACATTCACATTCGTTGGGTCACCATGAATGACATAAGCATTGCCGACCTGATTCAGATCGACATCAAGAACATAGACATTATAAGCCACACGAGACGGCAAAAGCTGCGACAAAGCGCCGTCAAGACCAGAAACGTTCGGCGGACCCACACACACCCAAGAAGCGAGCCGACCCGTCCCATCTAAAGCCCCTAACGCGTCTTCGCCCATCTGTCTAAGCTCAGCAGAAGATGCCACCCTGCTCGAATGCACACGATAAACCCCAGAAATAAAAATCGAAAAGCCAACCATGATCACTATGGCTAAGATGGCCTCAACAGTGTAAAGCTGCCCAGACTTCCTTTGAACGAGCTTCATATCTTTGTTCCATGCCTTTTCGAAGCCGCTGAACGAGGCGGCAACTATTACAACAATTACTGAAGTGCTCCGCAATATAAAAGTTTAACTGTTTAACATAAGCCTCGCATGGCATCCTCTTCCTTAAACCGTGAAAGATACCGCAAAATATGTTTGCGCCTTTGCCCAAATACACCTACAGATTCAATCAAAGCTATTCTAGTAATACTTCAGTAATCCGAAGTAAACCTTCTTTCCCCTTCTAATACGCTGCAGAAGACCCATCCTCACCAATTGATTTAGGTATATGCTTTCAACGCTTCTCGTTCTGTTAGTTTTTCCAGCTGTTTCCTCCGCCGTGGCTTCTCCTAATTCTTGTACAGCCATCATGGATTTCCTCAAACTGTCAGGAAGTTCAAGGAGTCCTTCAACGCCTACTGTGAGGCTGCCCGGCTTAGCCGCTTCTATGCCTGGCTCCGCCCGCACTAAGCTCATTTCTTTAAGAATTTTTTCGATGCCTTCAAGTCTCTGTTCGATGCTTTCTAATTTTTTGATTATTTCCCCATTCTCCATGTCGCTTTCCACCTGCTTATTACATGATTATCTTTTGAACACTTTAACATTTAAATCCTTCGATTCTCGCATATGGTGCAAAAATAGTGTTAAATACGGTGCGCTTAAAAAGGCGATTAGGTCTGTTTATTGGGCTTTTCGGAGGTATTGGATTTTCCTCGAGCATTTCGAACAGAAAGATTTAAATGTTAAACAGTTTAACTATACAGATGGGGATTAAAAATGTCGTATGCGGCGCTCTTGAAGAAGCACTTGATGAGCATATACATGCGACTAGACAAAATCGAAAAGGGCATATCCGACTTTGGCGGTGAACTCAAGAAACAGGAAAAAGACATCAGTAAGACAGAAACTGAAATAGGGAAGAAACTCGACGAAAAAGCCTCAGGGCTAGATCAACACCTATCCGAAATTAATGCAAAACTCACAAAGGAAGACAGCGATCTACGAAGCAGCTTTGAACAATTGAGAGAAGAAATGAACAGGATTGCAAAGGATAAGCTCCAGGCGTCAGAGTTCCACGAATTCGTGGACAAATTCGTTGAGGCCCTCAGCGAAAAGTTTCCAACCTTTGAAAGTGAGGGATTACCTGAGTTACCGCCATTAGAGGGAGAAGAGCTACTGGAACTGCCGGAAGAAGGAGAGGCGAAGCCTCTAACCATAAGTTCGAAAAAGAAAGCCCAAACTCAGAAAGCCACATAAACGCTGTATAGTTCATCAGAGCTTCATAGTTCAGAACAGAGCGAAAAACGATTCTTATCTTTTTATATATGAATCTCTCTTAGGCTGAATAGTTAGTAAAGACAAGCGAATCTTAGAAATTTAATATAGTTTAGAGTTCCAAAATGTTTTTAAGTGGAGAAGCATTATGTTCCTAACTGTTAAACAGTTAGGCAACATTGGGAAGCATCATAATTGAGCCGCCCAAAAACATCTTTGATTGCCATCTTTTTCTTTCTGCTTATTTTTTCGTCTCTCCCAATAAGGTCAGTTGCAGCCGCTCCAGGGTCGCCACCCAAAGTTTGGCATGCTCACGCTTTCATAATTAACTGCAGCGATGCCTACTTTTCCGCTGGAGTACAGGTTTCTAGGTATGTTTATAATACATTGAAGAGCGTTAATGGTTCAGTTGTGGGCGACAGTATAAATAATTTGACGGTTTACGTCCACATCCACTGGATTAATAACACTAACCAGTTGGCATCAACATTCGCCACGCTCTCTAACGACACCGTAAGTTTAATGACTAGAGAAGGCTTTGGACCAATAATATTCTTTAATTGTCACGGCTCCAATTTGCCCATACCCGAGCCCGGAAACCGATTCATTGATACGTTTCTATATAACGACCCCGGCGACACTTATGTCAGCGTTAGTTACCCCACTCCGAAGCCAACATGGTGGAGTTACCTCACCGCGTGGGGCCAGCAGATTCGAGACCACAGTTGGACTTTCGTCAATGTGGTAGGATGGCCATTTA